>Ga0307445_10000617_pt1 | contig 19452 bp, 15 predicted proteins | sample SalMarSW160330MG_FD_202147 | JGI IMG/M metagenome (GOLD analysis project Ga0307445, IMG submission 202147) | Salt marsh sediment microbial communities from the Plum Island Ecosystem LTER, Massachusetts, United States - SW1603-30 | ecosystem: Environmental > Aquatic > Marine > Intertidal zone >... | reverse complement strand
CTTATAATTTTTGTAACCATCGACTATAAAACAAAAAGCACTCCAGCAAAAGGAGTGCTTCAAATCTATTTTGCCTTCCTTCGCGGGCATTGTCCCGAGCAGGTTCATAGGGTCGCCCGCACCTATTAGGCGTGAGCCTATGCTCAATAGGTGTGGGATTCTCAGCCGTAACCTAAACTTGCCTTTGGTCTTCGGCTCCCCTGGCTTATCAAAATTTTCTGAGAAGCATTGTAATAGGGCCCAAAGGCGGGCACAAGAATTTTTTACCCTTGAAATTGGCTTTGTTCCGGCTTCGCCAGAGGCTACGCAAGGATAAATTGGGTTCGTTTTGGGTTCGTTTTTCCCGCGTTGACCAAGTGTCTTATTTTCATAATCCCTTGTTAATACTTTAGTTACGTTCACTTGACTTTTTTGGAAATTGGGTTCGTTTTGCATAAAAAGGTGAATTTGTAAAGAACTCTTTACAGTTGTAAAGGGAAAGTTAGCTAAGAGTGAGCTAAAGTGTCTAAAGTGCCTAAAGTGAACTAAAGTTTGATTCTCGGTGCTCATGGCTTGTATAGCGTCCAGCGTATTGCGTATAGCGTATAGAACATGCAAAAACCGCTTTTTATGAAAGAATAATAGGGATTCTTGACACTGGATTTCCGACTCAAGACTACAGACTTCTGATTGTTCAATTTTACATTCTCAATTCTCAATTGCCGTTTACATTATACCAAACACAGACAAAATGTTCAATAAATAATGAACATTTTTAAGAAAAAAGCGCATAAGAGCGAAAGAGCATAAGGGATTGAGGCAACAAAAAAAAAGCCCGGATTGTTCAATGAAAATAAAACTTTTTTAATAAAAAAATTCACCACGAAGGCACGAAGAATATAGCCACGAAAAGGCACAAAAGGCACAAAGAAAAATTAGACAGGATAACAGGATTTTTTTGCCACAGAGAGCACAGAGAACACAGAGTTTATTAAATTTAACCACGAATGAACTCGAATTTTCACATAAATATTTACCAGGAAGGCACGAAGAATATAGCCACAGAGCACTCAGAGGTCACAGAGAGGTTGGCTTCACCGGCCACGGCCTTGTTTATACAAACTCGCAGACGTACTCCAAGCGAGCTTGTGCGTTCGGTTTGCAGAATTTGTATAAGTTGCTGACGTTGTCAGCGTTGGTGAAGCAAGAGAAGAATCTTTTCATTTTAAAGAGGATAGCTACGAAAAGGCATATCCATGCTTCGCTACTTTAGAGCTACGCAGGACAAGGAGAGCATAAAGGATTTAGACAACGAAAAAATGAGAAAAAAAGTGTTCTTTTGGGCCTTTCGTCCTTGCTCAACAGGCAGACAGCATCTATGATTGAATATAGTGGATAAGATAGCTCTGAAGCGGCAACATCGTAGTTTATGCTTTCTTGCTTTATACCGCGAGATTTGGGATGTTATACGGAAACCATGTAAACATTGTTTGATGTGAGGAAAAGGGATTGTAATCTTGATATATTCTTAATAGGAGAAGAAAGCGGAGACTATGGAATGGAAAAAATTATTATCTGAGAAACGTATACGAGATATTGGAAAAAATGACACGTTTACAGATCAGCCACCAGACGAACGAACTCAGCATGGACGGGATTATGATAGGGCAATTTTTAGTACACCTGTTCGTCGTATGCAGGATAAGACCCAAGTGTTCCCACTTGAACCTAATGATTCGGTGAGGACTCGGTTGACACATTCATTAGAAGTTTCGAATATTGCGCGCAATATGGCTCGAGGAATAGGCAACTGGCTTTTAGAAGAAGGGGAAATTAAAAATGTCCAACAAAGAGATTCTATTGAAATAATAGCTACAACATGCGGACTTATCCACGATTTAGGGAATCCGCCATTCGGCCATGCCGGCGAGAAGGCAATACAGGAATGGTTTGAGTATCAAGACGAAAAGAACCCTGGTTTCTTTAAGTTTGACCCCAAACCTGAAAATGCAGAACAGTTGAAGAAAGACTTTCTGAAGTTTGAAGGTAATGCACAGACAATTCGGCTTATTTCAAAATTACAAGTGTTGGCTGATTTCTATGGGCTTAATTTTACCTGTGCGACAATGTCTGCTGCTTGTAAATATATTGCTTCTGCAAATGAAATCACTGAAGATTTCCATGGAAAGTCCAGACTTGGATATTTTACCTCAGAGCAGGAGCTTATAGAGAAGATTCAAGAAGAAACTGGAACGAAAGACATAAGAAATCCGATAGCATATATTGTAGAGTCTGCTGACGATATAGCGTTTTCAGTTGTCGATATAGAAGATGGTGTCAAAAAGGGTGTCATTAGTTGGGATGTTCTTAAGGGAAAGCTTGAAGAAGAATTTGCAAAAGCATCGAAAGGAGATTCTAAAAGCGACTCAGGGATGCTGGAATTATGTTTTTCAAAAGCAGATGACTATCTTGAGAAAGCAGATACTTCTATTCTCGAAAAAGGGAAACCGCACGATAATGCCATGGCTCAGGCCTTTCGAGTATTCGTTATAATTGAATCTGCAAAGGCTATTGAAAAAGCATTTAAAGAGAAATATAAAGACATTATGAATGGTGATTATCCCAACGAGTTATATAAAGACAGTGAGGCCGGTGAGCTGATCGAAGCTTGTAAGGAAGTGGGGCAAAAGTATATATATTGCTCAAAAGATAATCTGAAATTAGAATTAATGGGGCAGCGGGTAATTCATGATTTGATGGACATCTTTTGGAAAGGGGCCTCCAGCAAAGATAAAAAAGGCTTTGCAGGTAAAATTTTCGATTTGACCTCAAGAAATTATCGTGTAGTATATAAGGAGGCCAAGAAAAAAGGAGATTTACCTGAGAAATACTGTAGCATGCAACTTATGACGGATTATATTTGTGGTATGACAGATACATTTGCGTGCACGCTTCATAAACGATTGACTAATGGTTAGCTTAAAAATACAAAAATTGAAACAACAACTTCGAACACGCCTTGGACGGTTCGTTGCTACCGACTCTAAGCGGCATTACCCATATCTATATAGTGTGCTTGAAGATATCCGCAACAATAATTACCCAGCATTCTTATGTGGCGGAGCAGTAAGAAATATGCTATTGTGTAACAATAGTATTCCACGTGATCTTGATATTATTTTAGGATATGTTTCAAGGGAACGACTTGAGACCTTATTCCCAGATCATATTAAAGGGGAAACCAGCCTTGGAGGACTAAAACTTCAAGTAAAAGATTGGTCGATTGATATGTGGCCAATACAGGACACTTGGGCCTTTAAGGAGGGAAAGGTTACGGGAAAAGGATTTTCAGATTACCCTAAAATAACTTTTCTAAATATAGACGCAATTGCTATACAATTATTTATCAAAAGAAGACAGAAGAGAGAAATTTATTCAAAAGGTTTTTTTGAAGCAATCGCAGAAAGAACTATAGAACTTAATTTCGAAGAAAACCCAGCACCTGCAGAATGTATTGTTAGGGCTTTGCGGATAGCCAACAAATTCAAATTTGCAATTGGGCCAAGACTTGCTCGCTATATGATATCTTATACAAATCAGATGGAGATTGAAGAATTAGCTGAGATATATAAACGTCGTTATATGAGTGCGGATGTCACCGTAGAAAAAATTCACAATTGTTTTAAAAGCATTGAAACACAGATGCGAGCTTCTAACAATAGACCTGTTAAGGTATTTGCGGAGCAGAACAGCAATTTCTTCGAGCAGCCCCCTAGTTTGCCTAAGAGAAATCGTGATTTATTTGCGATGACTTAATGGTAATGACTTAGGGGAATTAAAGGGGTACGGTACATTTTTTGCTGAGTTGTGCTTGCTAATGATAGGTTTTGATAGAGGACAGCGGGTGCCGAGAACTACCATTCACTTCGCTAACTAAAGTTCGCTCAGTGGTTGCCACACGTCGAGCCATCCCCAAACGAAGTTTGAGGCTGCCACCCAAAGGAAATGATAAATGATGATTGATTATTGGGATTGAGATTGACAAGGGTAAGGGATAAGCCCATTTAATTGATTATTGATTATTTACAATTGATTATTGGGATTGAGATTCTTCACTACGTTCAGAATGACCCCCTGTTATAAGCCAAGAGAGTAGCTCCCGGTGGCAAACTCACAAGAATTTTTTTACGATTTTGCCAACAAACATTCAAGCCATTCATTGACATAACAAAGTCTCTGACCTATGATAGATATGTTAATAGTAATCCAGAAGGATGGCATAAGTTATGGCGAATAAAGGATTTACGCACCTTCATCTACACAGCCAGTATTCATTGCTCGACGGCGCAATAACCTTCGACAAATTGTTTAAACGCTGTAAACAATTACAAATGGATTCTGTGGCCGTTACCGACCATGGCAATATGTTTGGTGCTGTCGAGTTCTATACAAAGGCGATAGCCGCTCACATCAAGCCAATACTCGGCATCGAAGCATATATCGCCCCACGGAGCAGATTCGACAAACAAAGGACCAGTATCACCGACGCCGCATATCACCTGATACTTTTGGCCGAGAATAACACCGGCTATCATAACCTGCTGAAGCTGGCAAGTGCCGGTTATACCGAGGGATTCTATTACCGGCCGAGAATTGATAAGGAAATCCTCGCCGAATTCAACGAAGGCCTGATTGCCACATCAGCCTGTCTGAAAGGCGAAGTTGCAGCCCAGCTTTATAAGGGTGACGAAAAGGCGGCTGTCGCAGCGATAGAAGATTACCTTAAGATATTCGGTTCCGAAAGATTCTTTATCGAAATCCAAAAACACGAGAATGATGACCCTAACATCTGCCAGGGTCTGATTGATATTGCGAAAAAGATGGGGCTGGGCCTTGTGGCAACCAATGACGTACATTTCCTTGAAGAAGATGACTACGAAGCTCACAACTGCCTCTGTGCAATAAGTACCGGCAAAACTGCTGATGACCCGAACAGAATGATTTATCCGCCGGACGTTTATCTAAGAACTCCGGAGCAGATGCACAAGCTCTTCGACTCTGTCCCGCAGGCCTGCAGCAATACCTTAGAAATTGGCGACCGCTGCAATGTTGAGCTTGACTTGAAAAAGCGTCATGCGCCCCGCTTTACGCCGCCTGACGGCTCGGCTCCCGACGAGTTTCTCACCAGGTTGTGTTATGAAGGAGTAAAGCGGCGTTACGGCGAAGTCACCGACGAGATAAGGAGCAGGCTCGACAGAGAGCTGGATGTAATCGAATCGAAGGGTTTTGCAAGTTATTTTCTTATCGTCTGGGATTTTTGCCGTTATGCTCACGAAAACAATATCCCCGTTGGTGCCAGAGGCAGTGCCGTCGGCACAATCGTTGGGTACTGTCTCGGGCTCTGCGATGTTGATCCGATTCGTTACGATCTTCTTTTCGAGCGTTTTATGGACCCGCAGCGTAACGAAATGCCGGATGTTGATATTGATATCTGCCAGGCACACCGGGCCGAGATTATTGACTATGTCCGCCAGAAGTACGGACACGTCGCACAGATTATAACCTTCGGAACAATGAAGGCCCGGGCGGTCATCCGTGACGTCTGTCGAGTATTGGCTGTGCCGTTGTTCGAGGCCGATAGATTGGCCAAACTTATCCCGTTTTCTCTTGGTATGACACTTGATAAGGCCTTGAAGACCGAGCCGCAGTTGAAACAGGCTTATGAGCAGAACGAGCAGATAAGAAAAGTTATTGACATTTGCAAAAAGCTCGAAGGTCTTACCCGTCACGCTTCGGTACACGCGGCAGGTGTCGTTATTGCCGATGAGCCGCTGACCAATTTCGTGCCTCTCTATAAGGCGCCCGATTCCGACGATGTAATAACCCAGTATGAAGGGCCAATGGTCGAAAAAGTGGGTCTGTTGAAAATGGATTTTTTAGGTCTGAAAACCCTCAGCGTATTGGAACGGGCCTGCCAGCTCGTCAGGGATATTCACGGACAGGACATCGACCTGGAAAAACTCGTTCCGGACGACCCTAAAGTTTTCGAGCTTTTCTCCACCGGTAAAACAAAAGGGATTTTCCAGTTTGAGTCCGGCGGTATGCAGGACCTGCTGATGAGGATGAAGCCCGACCGCATCGAAGACCTCATCGCCGCCAATGCCTTATATCGTCCGGGCCCTATGATTCTGATTCCTGATTACACCGACCGAAAACACGGTGCAAAGTGGACTCTGCCACACCCGATTATGGAAGAAATCCTCGACGAGACTTACGGCATCATGGTTTATCAGGAACAGGTGATGCGGATTTGTAATCGCCTTGGCGATATCCCTCTGCGTGAGGCATACGGACTCATCAAGGCTATAAGCAAGAAGAAGGCAAGAACCATTACGAAGGAGAGAGAAAGATTCGTGGCTGGCTGTATGGATAAAGGCTTAAAGCAACAGCAGGCCAAACAGATTTTCGAGCTGATCGAGCGATTCGCCGGCTATGGTTTCAACAAGAGCCATTCCACACGCTATGCCTTCATCGCATACCAGACCGCTTATATGAAGACTCATTGGCCTGTCGAGTATATGGCGGCCCTCTTGACCTTTGAGATGGACAACACAGACAAGGTTGTCGAATATATCGCCGAGTGTACTGAGATGGGCATCGAAGTTTCGGCACCTGATATTAACGAGAGCGGTGTCGACTTTACGCCTCTTTATGAGGATGGAGAAAGCGGCCGGAACAAAAAGGGTGTAATACGTTTCGGCCTGGCCGCCGTTAAAGGGGTAGGTGAAAAGGCCGTCGAGCAAATCATTGCGGCTCGTAAGGAAGTTGGCCGATTCAAGAGTCTCTTCCACTTTTGTGAAAATGTCGATTTAAGGGCCGCCAATAAACAGGTGATCGAGGCTCTCATAAAAGCAGGCGCATTCGACAGGCTTGGCGGAAACCGCGCCCAGATGATGGCCGGCCTCGAAAAAGCAATGCAAATCGGAACGAGTTTCCAGGCCGACAAACAAAACGGCCAGATGAATTTCTTTGGCCAAATGACACAGCAAACCGACTATTCACAGGACCACCAGAGCCTGCCCAATGTCCCGCCCTGGCCCGAACTGCAGATGCTCGCATTTGAAAAACAGGTTCTCGGCTTCTATGTTACCAGTAACCCGCTCAGCCATCATGCCGAGACAATAAACATTTATTCCACACACAACAGCTCACAACTGGCTGACGGCAATCAGGACCGGCAAATCATAATTGGCGGGATGATAACAAAAATAAGATTCAATCTGACAAAGACAGGTAGAAATGCCGGCTCAAAAATGGCTGTTTTTACGCTCGAGGATTTGCAAGGGCAGGTCGAAGTGGTTATGTTCCCGGATGTGTTAAATAAATTCGGCGATTTAGTAGTTACCGATAGTATCGTTTTTGTAAAGGGAAAGCTCGATTACAGAAGGGAAAAACCTAACATTTTAGCGGTTGAGTTGATAGCTCTTGAGGACGTTAGGGGAAAATTAGCTGCCAAAATCAGGATAAGACTGGATGCAAAAGATGTTACTAAAGAAAAAGTAGCGACCATAAAAAGCATCTGCCGGCATCACAGAGGTAAAAGTCCCGTTTATGTTGCGATAAATACGGAAAAGGGCAGAGTTTACGCAGCCGCCGACAGGAATTTATCCGTAAATCCCGACATCGACTTCTGCAGAAAAATGCGACAGCTCGTCGGCCCGGAAAACTTCCGATTAGCAAGATAACTGAGCGTGCTGTCATTCCTGCGACTGGGTGTGCTGTCATTCCCGCAAAAGCGGGAATCCAGATATTTGTCATCCTGAGTGAAGCGAAGGTTCTTTTTTTTGAAATTGAATAAATGACAGAAATCAAAAAAACATTGGCAATCCTCAAAGCCCGCTGGTCCGAGGTAATACTCATTATTGGACTTATTATCTTATGGCCATTTTTGAGTAAGTTACGTACAAAACTAAAATATGATTCAGTATTAAATTTGACGGTTCTCGCCGCTTGGTTTTCGCTCGCCTTAGTGATTGTTACAGCAACGCTTCGTTTAGGTTTTCTGCGGACAGTCTATCTCGAAGGACAGAAACGACAGTCCATTGCTGTTTTGTTACGAACAGGCTTTCATTTTTTATGGAGAATGATTGTCTTAGGTTCACTGTATTTCATACCTCTTTTGATGCTAACGTTCCTGAGCACTCGTTTAGTTGCCAGACGAGTTGCACCTGGAGAAACAGATATTCTCCATAATATCTTCTTGATTCGCCGATTGTTAGTTTTAGTAATTACCATTATTCTGATGAAGTTCATACTGCTGATACCTGCATTAGTAATAGTTCTTGATTGTCGTGCTTTCGAGAGCTTCAAGTTTCTCAAAAACTGTAGGCTTCGGGATGCCAGGGAAATAATCATATTGTTTTGTTTTAATATGGCGTTTCCTTACCTCTGGATGTTTTTACGAAGACTCTATGGCGCAACAACAATCCCGCGTCAAATTTTTAGCATTATCAACTCTGTTACAACGTGCTTTATCGGTTTAATTATAGCGGTAATGGCGGTAAGATTTGTGTCTTCCCTGAATTTGGTGTATGATAAAAAACCGAGTTCTTTGGATTTCGAGGACTCGCGAAATAATCAAACAGAGATTTGAGGTAATAAGGTTTGAAAAACAAATTTTCAGGTAAATTTATTGTTCTTGATGGGCCGGGCGGCTGCGGAAAGGATTAAGTTTTAAGATTAGAATGAATGCAATACCCGCAGATACTACTATAGATGCTGCAAGAAAACAGTTTGAAATCCTGCGAAGGCTGGATGCCGAAACGCGGCTAAAAATGGCGTTCGAGTTGAGCGATAACCTCAGAAGCATTGTCGAAGCCGGCGTAAGGCTTCGTCACCCCCAATATGATGAGCAACAAATTAACCGGCAAGTAATACGACTTATGATTGGCGAAGCCTTGTTCAAACAAATTTACCCCGATGTCGAGACATAGATATGGAAAGTCAGGAAGTTTTCTTGGAAGGACTGATTGAAAAACTAAACCGGCAGGATATCCCATATATGCTTTCCGGTTCTGTCTCAAGCAGTCTCCATGGCAATCCAAGGGCGACAAAAGATGTTGATATGGTAATTGCTCCAACCGAAGAGCAGATTTTGAATTTTGCCAATATGCTCGGCGAACGTTATTATGTTAATCTCGATGCTGTTCGATATGCATTTGCTCATAATTCGATGTTCAATGTTATTGACAATGAGTCCGGTTGGAAAGCCGATTTTATTATACGCAAAGACAGGCCATTCAGCCACCGAGAGTTTGAGCGAAAGTGTACGGCTAAAATCAAAAAGCTGGATGTTTGGGTAACTTCGTCCGAAGATACTATTTTAAGCAAACTGGAATGGGCCAAGAACAGTCACTCAGAGCAACAGTTTCGTGATGCTCTTGGCGTGGCTGTTGTTCAGTGGCCTCGTCTGGATATCGATTATATGCATAAGTGGGCCGAAGAGTTGCGGGTAGAAAGTTCTCTTAGGCAGCTTCTGCAGCAAGCCAAGAAACTGTTAGCCTCAAAATAGGAACTTAGGTTTGATCAACAAGAATTTGAAAAGCAAGTTCGCAGGCAAGTTCATTGTTCTTGACGGGCCGGACGGCTGCGGAAAGAGTACGCAGGTAAAACTTCTGGCCCAATGGCTTCAGCGGCAGGGCGCTGCGACTAAAACTTTCCGCGACCCCGGCGACACAGCCATCGGTGAGAAAATTCGGGGAATTCTGCTGAATCCCGAGCATATCAAAATGAGCACGGCGACAGAAGTGCTGCTTTATATGGCGGCAAGAGCCCAGCTATGGCTGGAGAAAATAGCACCGGCTCTTGAGCAGAAAAAATGTGTCATTCTCGATAGGTGGCTATCGAGTACCTGTGCATATCAGGGCTATGCCGGCGGATTCGGAAACAACCAGGTTATACAGCTTGCAATAAATTCTCTCAAAATGCCCTGGGCAGAATTGACTATTATACTCGACGTCGATTTGGAAACCGCAGCTAATCGGCTCTCCGGCCAGCCCGACAGGATGGAGGCAAAGCCTCGCAAATATCACCTGAAAGTCCGTGAGGGTTTTTTGTTGCTGGCCAAAGGGCGTAAAGATTTTGTGGTCGTTGATGGCGCCGGTGGTATTGAAACGGTTCACGAAAAGGTAATAGAAGTAGTTGAAAAAATGTTTTAGCCACTGATTTCACAGATTACACTGAATTAACTCTAAAATAACTTATTATAAAAGTGATGCGCGATTACAAACACAAAGAGCTAACCAGCGAGATTATTAACGCTGCGCATACTGTTCACAACAGGCTCGGATATGGTTTTTTAGAAAAGATATATCATAATTCGTTGTTTATGGAGCTCAAGAAGAGAGGTCATCGGGTAGAATTTGAAAAGCCTGTTGAAGTTCATTATGACAACCGGGTTGTTGGGGAGTTTTTTGCCGACCTTCTGGTTGAAAACAAAGTAATAGTTGAGGTCAAAGCTGTTGATAAATATGTCAGTATTTTCGAAGCACAATTGCTGAATTACTTAAAGGCCACTGGTCTTGACGTAGGCCTGATTATCAACTTCGGCCCATCTGTTCAGGTCAAACGTATGGTGTTGTAACAGTGGCATTAAATCTGAGCTAATCTGTGGCCGATTTATACTTTAACAAATTAAATCTGTGAAATCTGTGGCCAATTTATAAGATGTCAATCAAAGAGATTTTCTGTCAGGACAAAGTAATTACCGTTTTGCAAAAGGCTCTTGCCGCGGGCAAGGTTCCGCACGCATATATCTTTGCCGGCCAGGAAGGCGTCGGCAAATTTAAAACCGCTCGCGAATGGTCCAAGCTGCTGCTTTGCGAAGATCCCGTTATTGAAAATGGCTTTGCCGATAGCTGCGGCCTGTGCCGGTCATGCCGGCTCTTCGATGCCGGCTCACACCCGGACTTCAATCCCGTCTACAAGGAATTGGTTGAATTCACCAGAGACGGTAAAGATAAAAAAACACCCGTTGATTTACCCATCGATGTTATTCGGGAGTTTCTAATCGAAAAGGTATGCACAAGGCCGACTCTTTCGAAAAGAAAGGTCTTTGTCGTCAGCGAAGCCGAAAGACTGAACGCATCTTCACAAAATGCACTGCTCAAGTCACTGGAGGAACCGCCCGAATACTGCTGCATTATCCTGCTCTGCACGCGTATGGAAAGGCTCTTGCCCACAACTAAATCGAGATGTCAGATAATCCGTTTCGGTCTTATAGCCGAAGACAGGATAATCGAAAAACTAAGAGAGATGGGCGCCGAAGAAGAATGCGCCCGGTATTTCGCTCGTCTGTCTCAGGGCAGTTTAGGCCAGGCATGCGATTGGGCTCAACTCGAGCTTGCCGATACTAATCTTTACCAAACTAAGAAGCAGTTGATAGACTCGCTGGCAAAATACGAATATGTTGATGCTCTTGATTTGGCCCGGTGGCTCCTGGATGAAAGTAAAAAAATCGCAACCTTATGGGCCGGCCTCGAAAAAAACACAAGTAGAACCGATATCAATCGGAGAGCGCAAAAAACACTTGTTCAGATAATTATATCAGCTTTGCTTGATACGATGACGATAAATGTTATGCCCGAACAAGGCCTTATCAATGTTGACCAAAAAGGTCAGATACAGAAGTTGGCCGCCCGTTTTAATCCGGAACAGGCTGCGGAAAAAATCGACGATTGTTACAGGACAATGCGCTGGATAGAGTCCAGCGTTAACGAAAAGCTTATTTTCGAGCAGCTATTGTTAAGTCTTGCCCCTTTTGGTAGAATGAAAATTTACTAATAGCAATGCGAATTCGTATATTAAAGTAGGCAGTTAAGATGTCAAAGGCCCCGGCGACAAAACCTAAGCAGGTAAAACATAAAAAACATATGTTGGTCCGTTATAGTCGGATGAATATACTCGGTCTCTTCGAGCACCAGGAAACAAGAATACCCAAAGTGGAAACACGTGTTGTGGTAAAGACCGACAAAGGCCTTGAATTAGGATACCTCGTAGGTCAGCTCTCCTCGTACAGGGCCGGACATCTAAAATTTGATAGTGACCAGATAAAAAAATATTTCGATGACAGCAACATTGACATCGCTGTCGAAGAGGCCGGTAAATTCGTCCGTTATGCAACCGCCGCTGATATTAGCGAAGAGCGGCATCTGCAGAAAATCGCAGAAGAAGAGATGGAATGTTGCAGGCGTTTCGTCAAAGAGCTGGACTTGCCCATGAAAATTGTCGACGCCGAACACATATTCGGCGGAGAGCGCGTCATCTTCTACTTTATGTCTGACGGCCGAGTGGATTTCCGCGAGCTGGTAAAAAGGATCGCTCACGAGTACCAGACCAGAATCGAAATGCGGCAAATCGGCTCGCGCGATGAAGCCAAAATCCTCGGCGATGTGGAAAGTTGCGGACAGCAATGCTGCTGTCAAAGGTTTCTTAAGCTCTTAAAACCCGTTAATATGAGAATGGCCAAGATGCAAAAGGCAACTCTCGACCCTTCGAAAATCTCCGGATATTGCGGCAGATTGAAATGCTGCCTGCGATATGAAGATAAAACTTACACCGAACTCAAGAAGAGGCTGCCGAAAAAGAGCACTAAGGTAAAAACAAAATACGGCCAAGGCAAAGTCGTCGACACCCAGATATTGACTCAGCTTGTGATGGTTGAGCTCAGTGACGGCCGGAGAGTCTCTGTTGCCCTCGAGGAGCTTGAGGCCAACTCCTCACCTGCAGCCGAAAAGCAAGAACAGGAAAGAGGCGAGGAGAACAATCAGCAGGAAAACGGTGAAACTAAAACCGATTTCCCGCCGCAGGATGATATAGAGACCTCGGAGCAGTAGTCGTTAAGGAAAAAATATGCCTCGCAAAATCGTTGTAACATCAGCTCTGCCTTATGCAAACGGCCCGATACACATAGGCCATTTAGTGGAATATCTCCAGACTGATATCTGGGTGCGCTTCCACAAGATGTGCGGCAGTCAATGCCTTTATTTCTGTGCCGATGACACTCATGGCACCCCGGTTATGATAAGTGCTCGCGCCGCCGGCGTCAGCCCTGAAGAGCTGATTGAAAAGGTTCATAAGGAGCACAAAAAAGATTTTGACGGCTTTTACGTCGAATTCGACAATTATTATTCCACCCACTCACCGGAAAACAGGACTTTTAGTGAGCTTATCTTCAACCGCCTTGACAAGGCGGGCTCAATCGTGAAAAGAGACGTTGAACAGGCCTATTGCCGGAACTGTAAAATGTCACTGCCTGACAGGTATGTTCGCGGTGTCTGTCCGAGATGTAAAGCCGAGGACCAATACGGGGATTCCTGCGAAATCTGCAGCGCAACATATAGGCCCACCGAGCTTATTAATCCTTATTGCGCAACCTGCCGAGCAACACCGGTCCTGCAAACGTCGCAGCACTATTTTTTCAAACTGGCTGATTACAAAAAACAGCTAAAGGAACTGATTGACGGTGGATATACCCAGAAGTCAGTGGCAAACAAGCTCGATGAATGGTTCAGGGCAGGACTGAAGGACTGGGATATATCCCGTGATGGACCTTATTTCGGATTCAAAATACCCGGCGAAGAAAACAAGTTCTTCTATGTTTGGCTCGATGCACCTATCGGATATATGGCCTCGGCAAAGAACTACTGTGATAAAAACAGGCTCGATTTCGACAAAGTATGGAACAGCGCCGAATATGAGCTTTATCATTTCATCGGCAAAGACATTATGTATTTTCACGCACTTTTCTGGCCCGCCATGCTGATTGGTGCGGATTTCCAAACCGCCGACAAGCTTTTTGTCCACGGCTTTTTGACCGTAAATGGCGAGAAGATGAGCAAGTCCCGTGGGACTTTTATAAAAGCAAGTACATACCTCAAGTTCCTCAACCCGGAGTACTTAAGATACTACTATGCAAGCAAGCTCACAGACAATATCGACGATATAGATTTGAGAATGGACGATTTTATAAATAAAATCGATTCCGATATGGTCGGCAAATTTGCAAATCTGGCTTCCCGCTCAGGTCCGATGCTGACAAAAAAACTGGGTGGCGAACTTGGCCGATTAGATGAACGGGGCGCAGAGTTAATCAAAAAACTCACTGCTGCAAAGGCTCAGATTATAAAGGATTACGAGAACCTTAAATTTGCTTCAGTTGTCCGAAAAATTGTCGCTCTGGCCGACGAGGCAAACCGATACGTCGAACAGAATCAACCCTGGGTGACCATAAAAACCGATTTGGAGAAAACGCGCACTACTTTAACTGCCGTAATAAATGCCGTGCGTATTCTGACAATTTACCTAAAACCCATTCTGCCGAAGTATGCTCAAAAGATTGAAAAGTTCCTCAATATTGATGAGCTGAAATTTGCCGACGTCGAAACGCCGTTGCAGAATCGCAAAATAAACGATTTTAGACATCTCGTTGAAAGAGTTGATGAGAAACAGGTGGATGCAATGATAGAAGAAAGTAAAGAAAGTCAAGGCCCCAAATCAACAGGGCCTGAAGAAGCTGTCGTGACTGAGCCTTTCAAGCCCGAATGTACAATAGAGGATTTCGCGAAGATTGATATGCGAATCGCTAAAGTCATAAAGGCCGAGCCCGTCGAGGGGGCCGACAAGCTGCTGCGATTGCAGTTGAATGTAGGCTCACTGCAAAGAAGCGTTCTTGCCGCCATAGCCCAGGCATATAAACCTGACGAGCTGACCGGCAAAACTGTAATATATCTGGCCAATCTGAAGCCAAGAAAGATGAGGTTTGGTCTCTCTGAAGGCATGATTCTGGCCTCCGGTACAGGAGGAAAAGATATCTTTATGCTTTCTGCGGACCCTGGTGCAAAACTCGGACAAAAAGTTAGTTGATAAAGAATTAACAGCAAAGCCGCTGAGAGTATAAAGTATGATGTTTTTAAACCTGTATTACCTCTGCGGTTTCTGCGAGTTCCGTTTTAACCACAAGGGCGCAAAGACACAAAGATTTAACTAATTTGTTTTTTTAACTTTTTATTTTTTTGTGACCTGGCGTCTTCGTGGCAAAAGAAAAAATGAAGAAAAGTTTTGAAAAAATTACAAGTGAAAGCGGCCGATTCTGTCCCCAGGCGCTAAAGTTCGTCTATGAAGGGCTCAGCTACACAGCAAATCAAAGAGATACCGAGCGCAAACATGTCAGCGGCCAGGACCTTTGCATGGGACTGGAAAAAATGGCTCTCGAAAAATGGGGCAGGTTGGCGATGTTGGTGCTGAATACCTGGGGCGTCAAAAATACCCGCGATTTCGGTGAAATCGTCTTTTCTTTAATAAAGCACAAATGGATGAGCGCCCAGCCGACCGATTCAATCGACGATTTCGACGATGTTTACGATTTCAAAACCGCCTTCAAGGACCAGTTCAAATTTTAATTGCATCACACGGGCAGGGGAACTTTTTATCTGCATGCAAAGCTACAAATCAAAAATACAAAAGAGTTTTCAAGTGATTAATTCTCTCGAGATCTCATGGAGCAGGGGAAAATGTACCAGCCGAGGGTGCAGGCGGACAGGCGGGTGGCGGGAAAGAGTAAAAAAGAAACCCATTGCCGTGCAAAGGACTAACCAGTATTGAGATTCTTCGCTTCACTTCGTTGCGCTCAGAATGACAGGCGGGGTCGGAATTTGGCGCAAAGGGTGATTTTGAAAAGATGGTCTACGGCGAAAATGGGTTGTTCACTTAAGCTTGTCGGCCAAGGCTGAGCCAAATTCCCGTGCAAGCTTGCTGGCACTGTGCCGGTCCCTATTGTCATAGGAAGCCGACAACAAGACTTGTCCGCTGCCGTCTTTAGCCACTACGGATACGCTTTCAATCGCCTGGGTCGATGAAGATGAACTACCGATACCGAAAAAGGCTCCATTTGATTTGGCTTTTGCCGTCATAAAAGTCGCCCCGGTAATGAAAACCGTCGCTGTATCAGAGTTACAGAGTTCGATTTTTCTCCTCACGAACTCTTTTTCGATAACGTCCCTGATGACTTTTCCGACATGCGGGTCGTCGCTTTCGATTGGTTCGATATAGACACACTTGTGATCAAGCTCTTTCAAACCGCGAGTGGTTACAATATCAGAGTTACATCCTGCGGATGCACCTATCGCTAATAGTCCAATAAGCCAACACAGCCTTTTCATTTTTTTCTCCTGTTTTTTCCATTAATAGTATTACTCATTCTCGTGAAAAACTATCATAGATGATTTCGACCAGTTAAAAGAGGTACTTTGCTTTTTTCGGTTTTTTTTTGCTTCAGCGCAAGATTGGTGGCTCTCAATCCCTATTTTATATTGTGGATGGGCGGCGCATGGCATGGATTGAGTGATTAGAGCATTAGAACAGTAGAGCAGTAGGGAATATTCGAGAAAAATCCGAAATCCCCCACAGGACGCCTGTCGGCGGAAACAATCTCAAATCTTCGCAGCAAAGAGATTGCTACGCTCGGCTCTGCCTCGCTCGCAATGACAATCCATCGAAGCAAATGTAACGGACCAATCGGCTTGAGGTGTTTGGTCTGGTCATGATAGGAATTTCAAAATGATATTTTTGTAATACTCTACGCCCTTTTTCAGGTCGCTGATGTCAATATATTCGTCCGGCTGATGGGCGAGCTGCGGGTTACCCGGCCCGAAAATCACCACAGGCACACCCAGCGAAGCAAAAAACGGCCCATCCGTGGTGAAACCTACCGCGGTGGTTTTATTAATACCTACAGCAGAGCAAAAGTCCTTGACAAAATCGCAGCGAGAATCAGTTTCTAATGCCCCCACTTCTCGTATAATTGATACAGCTGCATCAAATTGAGGGTTTTTTTGCTTTAGTTTCGTAAAGATTTTTTGCAAATCATTAATAATGTCCTGTTCGTTTTGTCCCGGCACTGTGCGAATATCTATCTCGATTTTGCACTTGTCCGGGACGACGTTAATCGCCTCACCGCCGGCGATTGTATTGATACTCATAGAACACTCGCCTAATAGCTTGTGGCGTTCGAATCGAATCTTGAAATTCTCCAGCTCGTTCAACACAGCTCTCATAGATGTTATTGCATTTACTCCCCAATGCGGTGTCGAGCTGTGGGCGGACCTGCCGAAGGTTTCGACTTTAAGCCACAACATTCCTCGATGTGCTGTGATAATCTCAAAATCCGTCGGTTCCGCGATAACCGCACCGGCAAGCTCAGGAAGGCTGCCGCCCTCGTGGACAAATCGTCTCGTCCCGCAGCTATCGGTCTCTTCACCAGCAGCGCCGAAGAGAATAATATCACCTTGTAACTTCGTGCCGGAATCGACAATCCGGCTGATTGCAGTAACAATTGCAGCAATTCCGCCCTTCATATCTGTCGAGCCTCTGCCGTAAATCCTGCCGTTGCTTTCAACCGCGTCAAAGGCCGGATTACTCCAGTTTGCATCGCCGGCAGGGACAACATCAAGATGGCAGGCAAATAAAAGAGCGTCTTTGTGTCCGCTCGATTTCACATGCGCGGTGATATTTGCCCTGGTTTCGTCCCAGCTCTCTATCCGAGATTCTACCCCGAATCGGCTGAGTTCGGCTGAAATTATCTCTGCTGCGGCTAATTCACCCTTATCAGCGGTCGTTTCGGCTTGAATGAGTTTTTTCAACAGCTTTTTCATAATCCAGCTATTATAAATCAGCCGACACAAAAGAAAAAACAGAAAATTTTTGTTGCAGTTTAAATTTTAAATGAATATGATTAAGGATTAAAGATTTTTAGGGTCTGCGTGAAGGAGCATAAATGGGACCTGTATTGAATGGGTTGATGAAACTTCAAAGCGTTGAAAATCGCCTGCGGGTCGTTAAGGCAAAACTTGTAAGATGTAGAAGAAATGTAATTATCCAGGAAAATCAAATCAGAAGCCTGCAAAACGCCCTCGAAGCCAAAAAGGAGGAGATACAACTAACAAAGATCCAGTCCGACCGCTTCGAATTGGAACTCAAGACCAGAGATGAAGAAATAGCCAAGTTAAGAGCCTCGCTCAACACCGCAAAAACAAATAAGGAATATGCCGCACTGCTCACAGCGCTTAATACAACCAAAGCCGACAATTCCAAAAACGAAACCCAGATTTTAGAGCTGCTAAAAGATATCGAGGCCGATGAGGCTGAATGCGGGGAAATACAGGAACAGATAGAACAGCAAAAACAAGCACTTGAGCAAACCCGAAAGGAAAGTGAGCAACTGGCGACTAAGTATCAGGCCGAAATCGAAGAAATCCAGCTCGAATGGGACCAGGTTGCACGGACTATACCATCCAACGCGCTGAAGATATTCAAACGTGTTGCCGAAACATACGACGGCGAAGCCCTGGCTGCGATTAACCGGCAGGAGGGAAAAACAGAGACCTATACCTGTGGCGGATGTTTTATGGGCATCACTGCGGAGTCCGTCAATTTGCTTATGACTAAGGATGATATTATCCGCTGTCCCAACTGCACGAGAATACTTGTGCTTGGAAGCGGGAAGCAAACTTGATACCTGAGCATCGAAATAAGAGATGCAAGATAAGAGATACGAAGTAATCGCTTACACAGATGGAGCCAGTAGAGGCAATCCGGGCCCGGCTGCTGCCGGTTTCATTCTAACCGACTCCAACGGAGCTCAATTGCAGGCGAAAGCCTTCTTTATCGGTCACAATACAAACAACGTGGCCGAGTACACCGGAGTCGTTAAGGCCCTCGAAGCCGCTGTAAAGATTAACGCTGAACGGCTTACAGTTTTTAGTGACAGCCAGTTGGTTGTCAGGCAGATTAATGGTGAGTACAAAGTAAAAAGCGAGCAAATCAGGCCTCTTTTCCAGCAGGCCGTCGAGCTGCTTGGCCGGTTCGGAAACTGGAAAGTTCAATTCGTTTGCAGAGAGAAAAACAAAGAGGCCGATAAACTTGTAAACCAGGCATTAAATATCGAAAAGGATGTTGAGGGCAAATCAGTGCTCCGCAGGACGCCTTACGGCGCTGCCTCGCAAAACAAAAAACCGATTCGGCTCGGCGTGCTTATCAGCGGCGGCGGTACAACATTGATGAATATTCTCAATTATATTAAACAGGGCCGGCTGAATGCCGAAGTTGCCGTCGTAATAAGTTCGCGTTCGACTGTTAGTGGTGTCGAAAAAGCAAAGAACGCCGGGCTCAATGTAAAAGTTATCCGCAAAAAAGACTACCCTGACATTAACGAGTTTAGCAGACGAATCGAGGCCGAACTTGTTGTCGCCGACGTTGACCTCGTTGTCCAGGGAGGCTGGCTCTGCCTCTGGGAAATACCTGCGCGATATGAAAACCGTGTGATGAACATACATCCTGCTCTGCTGCCGAGCTTCGGCGGGCAGGGCATGTGGGGACATCACGTCCACGAGGCGGTTCTTGCGGCAGGGTGCAAAGTGA
>Ga0307445_10000613_pt1 | contig 19510 bp, 14 predicted proteins | sample SalMarSW160330MG_FD_202147 | JGI IMG/M metagenome (GOLD analysis project Ga0307445, IMG submission 202147) | Salt marsh sediment microbial communities from the Plum Island Ecosystem LTER, Massachusetts, United States - SW1603-30 | ecosystem: Environmental > Aquatic > Marine > Intertidal zone >... | reverse complement strand
TGGACGCCCATAGAGCTGATTATGTGAGTGCTTACGACCCAGAAAAGTCAGAAACACCGAATATCGATTTATTCGCACAGCAAGGAGTTCTCGTTGAAAACTGCTACAGTCCGATCCCCATCACAGCCCCAGCCCATGCGTCGATCTTTTATTCTCAGCCTCCACACCTCCTCTCTTTTTACAACAACGGACAAGTTTTTCAACCCGCACCAAAAAAAGAGTCTCTGGCGGAGCTATTCCGAAAGAATGGCTTTCGCACGGCTGCTTTCATCTCCCTCGGAGTTCTCCAATCCCAATTTGCCCTCGATCATGGATTCGATTATTACAATGACGAAATGGCTCCGAACCGATGGTATCTCAATGCGGATGAGATCAATCAAAGGGTTTTCCAATGGCTGGAAAAGAACAAGGACGATGATTTTTTCGCTTGGATCCATTACTCAGATCCTCACGATCCATATTCTCCCCCTACACTTCCTCCAGACATGAGGATTGAATTAAACGGACAGCTAGTTAACCAGCTTTGCCTCCAAAAATACGAGCAACTGTCATTGAAGTTCAAACTTCGCAAGGGATCGAACAAAATCAGCTTCACTGTGCTCAATCCATATCCTGGATCAGAGGATCAAACCCGGGCGGCACTCAACGAGATTGGATTCATTCAACATCCTGAATCCTTGAAATTAACCTTTGACGACATCCAGTTTATACAAAGAGATGAGAAGCGGAGCGCTTTGATCAAAAAGAGCGGATCCATAATGATCGATTGCCCTGAACATGATGCAGAGTTGATCATAAAGGCAAGAGGGAACCTCAACCTGCATCCATCAGAAAAAGTGAATTATTACAGAGACGAAGTGGAATATCTGGATCTGCAGGTAGGAAAATTGAGATCAAAACTGGAGGAATGGGATTTGCTCGATAACTGCTTGATTGTCTTAGTCGGAGATCATGGCGAAGGATTGGGAGAGGACAAAACCAAATACGGAGATCGTTATTTCGGGCATATTCATTACCTCTACAGAATCTACACGAAAGTCCCCTTGATATTTTATGATCCGAGCATGCAAAAAAACTCTGTAAAAATCGATGGATTGGCTACCATCATGGATGTGGCACCCACGATTCTCGGCCGGATGGGATGGAGAAAAAAACCTTATCATCGAGGGAGGGATCTTTTCAAGAGGACCCGAGCCCTCTCGTCCATACTGGAAGAAACATATGCCCCCGAAGCGATTCATGACCGGTTCGGGATGCTGCAATATCCATGGCATATGATCTTTACCCCAGAAACACAAAAGGTCGAACTGTACGATCTTATCTCAGATCCAGGCGAAAAGAACGATGTTTTCGATGTGCACAAAAGCGCTGTGGCTGTTAAAAACCTTCAGGAACGTCTCAGCCAAAAGGCTGCAGACATCCTGGAGCACAAAAAAGCAGTGAAAATCGATCGAGAGAGTTTGGAGATGCTTAAATCCCTCGGCTATATTAAATAGAAGTCAGTTAAGTGTTTAAAATATGGAGGGCTTCTCCTTTGGCATGCAGTGCCGCTTCCATCACTATTTCAGATAAAGTGGGATGGATGTGATAGGCGGATGACACATCTTGGAGTTTCATCCCCTTTTGTACACAAAGAGTCAACTCTGCAAGCAGTTCACTCGCATTCGTTCCGATAATCTGGTCCTCTTCATTGGCGATGACCTTGGCCATTCCCTCTGGTTTTCCCATGGTGAGAGCTCTCCCGTTCGCCTGAAAAGAAAATGTGCCGACCTGCACGTTGAATCCCATTTCTCGTGCTTGTTGTTCGGACAATCCCACCGAGGAAAACTCAGGCTCAGTGAATACCGCCATCGGGAGAGCATGATAGGAAATTGCCGTGTTCGATCCTGAGGCATTTTCCGCGGCCAAAACACCTTCATGAGATGCCTTGTGCGCAAGAAGCTTCCCCCCGTTCAAATCGCCGATAGCGTAAACTCCTGGTATCTCTGTTTCTAGACAGTCATTCACTTTGACAAATCCCTTTTTATCGATAAATGAAGATGAGATATGATGGAATCCCTCAGAATTGGGTTTCCGCCCCACTGCAAGCAACACTTTATTGGTTTCGAATGTGAGAGAATTCTGTTCTTTCATACTGAAAGAATCCAGGACGATCCTATCCTTATCTTTTGACACATGGCGGATTTCTGTGTGTGTATGAATTTCAATCCCCTGCGATTTCAGTGATCTTTCCAGACGTTTGGTCATATCTCGCTCGCTTCCTGGAAGAATATCCGGCATGATCTCCAGGATGGTGATCTGGCTCCCCAGTCTTTGATAAATGACTCCCATTTCCAAACCGATGGCCCCTGCGCCGACAATGACCATCTCATCCGGAACTTCGACCAATTCCAACCCCTCTTTGCTGGTAATCACATTGGTTCCGTTAGGTTGGATAAATGGCAGATCCGCAGGCCTCGATCCAGTTGCCAGGATTATACTTTCCGCTTCGTAAACAGAGCGTACATCTCCTTCTCGAACCTCGATTTGTCGGTCATTCAACAGTTTGGCGTTCCCCTTGACAAGATGAATCCCATTTTTTTTCAACAAAAACTCGATCCCGCGGACAAACCGTTCGACAATTTTTTTCCGTTGGTCTTGTACCCTCTTCCAGTTGCACGTCAAAGCATCCAGAGGTCCGTCAATATATGCATTAGTTTTGGCTTCTTTGAAAGTTTTTGTCTGATGAAGGAGAAATTTTGCTGGGATGCAACCCCAGTTCATGCAGGTTCCCCCCACCTGTTCTTTCTCGAACAACACCACTTCTTTCTTCAACTGCGCTCCCCGTAAAGCCGCAACATACCCGCCCGGGCCTCCACCGATTATGGCCATATCAAATTTTTCATTCATTCGTTCATCCCTTTCCAAAAATTCTTTCCGTATTATACATTTTCTTTCCCTTCGTTAAAACTCCATCAAGTGCCATGGAAAATTGAATTCCACCAATCCCTTGACAGTGATCCACAAAATGGTCATAAATAATGTGATTTGACCAAGACAATTTGCCGCTGTTTAATCCTCATGCTCGTCTTTTCCTTTTTGGCAAGCGGTGCTGCGTTCCCCTCCGATCGCAGCTCTGTATGGGGTTATGTTTTTGACGAGAACGAACTCCCGATCCCAGGCGTGGCGGTGCACATCCCAGGATTTGAAAATAATCTTGTTCTTCCTTCGATCAGCGATGAATCGGGATATTTTCGAATCGTCGGAGTCCCGAGCGGAAAGCTAAGGATGCTTTTCGAAGCCAAAGGGTACAAGTCCTGTGCCGAGGAAAACATATGGATCAAGCCTTCCCAATCCATCTATGTCGAGGCGTTTCTATACCCGGATGATCACGAAAAAGCATCGAAATCCCGGGCCGTGCTTTTGGACTATACACAATGTGTCTACCAGACATACATAGGAGAGGAACAGATCAACGGACTGCCATCCGCCCACAATGTGTGGTCTCTCGTGGAAAATCAGGACATGTCTGCCACCGTAAGCCGGAACGATGTGGGAGGACTTTGGGGAACTATCCCTGCTTATTTCAGTGCAAGAGGCGGAACCACTTGGACACAGAGCAGGTATTCCTTGAACGGGATGGACGTGACCGATCCTTATAGCAAAGGTACGCCCTTGCTCTACCCTGATTTTTATGCCCTCCGGGCAACGCAATTGCTCAACGCCAGTCCCTCTCCCGATGTGTTCTCTCCAGCGGGTCATTTCAACCTCAGTACCCAACAGGCCGATTCTCGATTTCACGGTGGTGTTTCTGTTTTTTTGATAGATAAAATATTGCAGAGCAATAACATAACGCCTGCACTGGAAAGCGAAGGAATCTTTGAAAGCCATAAATTCAATCATTCGTTAGACGGAAATTTTAATATCTCCGGGCCTCTCGTCCAGAACAGATTATCATTCTTGACCTCGATCACTGGCTACCAAGTCTCAAGAGATATTGCTGATTATGAAGGGGATGACAGATCATCCGTGCTGTCCGGTCTTCTCGGCTTGACCTACCGGATCGATCAAAGTTCCTCCATCGATGTTCTCTGGACCGGCCAGACCGTGTCCCATCCCACCTACGGAGCGGACAGGCAAATTCCCGAGAGCACGACCTCCGACAGACAGGATTATTATAATATTTTCCAGGCGTTCTGGAGAAAAAACGTTCAGAATCGCCATTTTTTCACAGCCGGGATCTGTTTAGCCCAAGGGCATGTTCGATCGGATTTTCAACCCGGATCAGGGCCGCAACATGGGGTGGATATCTTCCGGAAAATACCGAGCGGGACCGCTGCATCTGCAATGACATCAACGCGTAATCTGTGGACACTTCAATTGAAAGGGGACTCCTTTTTATCCAACAACCAGCACATCCAGCACAGGTTTCAGTACGGGATCGAACTCCAATACGCGACAGCTTCGACCTCGGAGGAAATAAAAAACGACCTCCACCGTCATTTTTTCGATGGGATTCCATTGGAAGTCGTAAGATTCGAAACGCCGATCGACCACGAGGAAAGAGGGCTTCATTTCAGCTTTTACTGCCAGGATTCCATAACGCTGGCTGATTTCTTATCCATTTATTTCGGTTTACATCTTTCTGGAAGCCACGGCTGGATTCCAGGGAAAACCGCATCCCAAGAAAAAAACAGAATTAACTGGATGAATATTTCTCCCCGGGCAGGACTGATGGTCCCATTGGCCCGCTCGAAAAAATCGGCCATACGTTTATCGGCCGGCCGGTATTTTTTCGCTCTGCCGCTGGAATATCTTGCCTATGGAAATCCTGGATCCATGGGGGGCATGGTATACGGCTGGAACGATCGAAACCAGGATAATTTATACCAGGAGGGTGAATCGGGTGATCTATTGAGGCGTATCGGCCCACGCTTTTCAGAAATCGATGCCGATCTCAAACGACCGTACACCAATGAGCTGGCGATATCCTTCGAAACGGTCTTCGGCTCTTCCTGGCATTTTTCTTTCGGATTTTTCACCCGAGAAACAAGAAATCTCGTCGCAACGGTGAACACAGGAGTCCCGGCATCGGCTTACAATCCGGTGAAAATCTTCGACAGCGGGGACGACCGTATCCATGGGAATCATGATGACCTCGTTTTCACGGTTTACGATCAGAAGAGAACAACCCTTGGACAGGATTTCTTTTTGCTCAAGAACGAAGATCCGGAAAACCGGATCACAAATTACTATGGGGCTGATCTCTTTCTGGTGAAAAATTTCGGTGAGCGATTCACTTTCTTCCTCAGCCTCACAGCAACCAATGTCAATGGAAGCACAAACCCGGGGAACACGTATCTCGAAAATGACGACGGTGTCCTGGGCAGCCTGTATGACACACCCAACACCTTGATCAATGCAAGGGGAAGAGTGGCTTTCGATAGGGCATACACAGGAAGAATAGGCATGAATTATCTGGCTCCCTTCGGCATAAAATTGGGTTGTGTGATCAAATATTACGATGGGCAACCCTTTGCCCGAAAAATCATCGTCCCCGATTTAACTCAAGGACCCTTTTATATCAATGCCAATCCCAGAGGGCTTTCTCGATATGAATATAACAGAACAGTGGACATTCGTATTGAAAAAAACTTTCCTCTCAAAAAGGGAAATCTGCGCGTGATTCTGGATGGATTCAACATCATAAACAGAAACTTGGCGACAGAGGAAAACGAATGGACAAGCCCGGAATATCCGCTGCGTTATGCGACAGAGATTCAATCTCCTCGAGTTTTCCGCGTAGGACTAGCCTATGAATTTTAAAAAACATCTTTTGATAGTGGGTTTATTCATCGGTTTATTTTGTGTGTCTGCCGTTGAAACACTTGGATATGAAATATTCATTTATCGCCTTTATAAAGAAAAAAATCCGCTCTTTCCGAACAACAAACTCACCCTTCACGGGGAATTTTTCGGTCAACTCCAAATGCCCTCCAGTTTTCCCAGCTACAATGACCTTTCCGGAAAAGACGATAGGTGGACCTTCGGATTCCAAAATCGTATTTTTATCACAGAAGACTTTTCCTTCCTCGCCCAACTTGTGACCCATGATGACGGGAGCAAACGGACAAAATTCGACTGGCATTTTTCTTTAAGACTGAATCCTCTGGAAAATCTTGTGCTCATTCTGGGCCATGATTCCAATCATGACTCCGATTACCAGAGCATCCTCGATGACATAGCCTACTATCTCAATCGCAACTATGTCGGTTTTGGCCTTCCTTTTCAGGTGGGTGATTTTTATTTTGAACCCTTCACATGGGTGCTCATTCACACCAACCACAAGGGCCACCTCGATCTCTCAGGAGAAAACATATTCCAAGAATACGGCATACGAATCGGAGCATGGATTCAGGATAACTTCGGGATAAGCCTCCAGGTAATGGCTCAATCCGAAGCTTTTTTTTCGCTCGGCCAGACATTTTTAGCCGATCTGATATTCCGGATAAAACTGTTGGATACCATCGAATTATCCTTCGGCGGCAGCATATGGAAGGATATTCAAGAAAGCCGTTTGGGAAATAAACAAACATTCGCCAAACTCCATTGGGGAATCGCTATTCCTTTTTAGAGGATTTTCCTCGCTGAAACTTGGCGGAAAATTCACGGCCTATCGAATCCGTGTATCAGACTTCAAAGACTCCGACCTTGACAACGGCTGGTCAATATGCTACCAAATCTAACCTCTGGATGATAGTCCTAGCATTCGGTTAAGTATGCCTCAAAAATACGCGAAAGCAATAATTCTTGCCGTCTTTTTTCTTTTTCTCCCCCTCTTCAGTCAGACTTCCGAATTCGCCGATCAGGATTGTATGACATGCCATGGCAAACCCGAGATATCCCAGATCACCAGTGATGGCGCCATCCGGAGTTTGTATGTCGATCCTGAAAAATGGGAACGAGACATCCACCATCGAGGCAAGCTAACATGTGTGGACTGCCACAAAAATGCCAATCCTTACCTTCACTTCCGCGAAGGTTTCATAGATGTGGATTGCGCCCGTTGCCACCCAATAGAAGCAGAGGAATATCAAAAGAACGTCCATCTCACTTTCACGACAATCACACCCGGAAAAGAGCTGCCCCTTTGTTATCACTGTCATACAAAACACTCCATCCTTCCTCACGATGATCCCCTATCATCCGTTCATGAATCGAATGTCGGGAATACCTGTGCGAACTGCCATCCTGAAGTCATGGTGAAGGGCATTTTGAATGGATCATCTCTGGGAAAACTTTCAGGCCACCGAAAAGGAGATCTTGCTGAAAAATTCGACATGAATGTGTGCATAGATTGTCACTATCAGGACTCGGCCCACGGCGCGAAGCGTGTGTATAAAGATTTTTGCACGCGCTGTCATGACGTTCGGTCAAAGGGAAACCTCATTATGGGGCCCACTCATCTCGACGCAACGAGATGGTCTGGTCTCAATTCTATCGGAAACGGCTTGTTTTTCTTTCTTCTTCTCGCCTCCGGAACGATCCTGGTGTTACGAACCCGCAAAGGAATTTTTTCAAGAATCGTCGCATGGCTGGAAAAAATGAAAATACCCATCGTGCAGGAAGAACCATCATCCCAGCCAAAAGAAAACGAAAAAAAACAGGAAAATGAAAAAAACGAATAAAAAGCGATACGCCATGCTGATCGATCTGCGTAAATGCATCGGATGCAATACGTGTGCTGTTGCCTGCAAAAGTGAAAACAATGTTCCGCTAAGCGTCTGGAGAAGCTGGGTAAAGCGGGTTGAAAAAGGGACTTATCCCCACGCCAAAGAATATTTCCTCCCCATAGTATGCAACAACTGCGCAAAACCAATATGTGTGACAGTTTGCCCTGTAAAGGCTTCCATTCAACGCCCGGACGGGATCGTTTATGTCGATCCTCACCGGTGCATCGGATGCCGGTATTGCATGGCTTCTTGTCCATACGGCGTTCGCCACATCAATCCGCTGACAAAGATTGTCGAAAAATGCTTTTGGTGTCACCATCGCGTGGATGCCGGGCTCGAGCCCGCCTGCGTTCTCGCCTGCCCAACAGGCGCCATCCTATTCGGTGATCGCAATGAACCTCAAAGCCAAATAGCCAAAGCCCTTGCCGAGAATGCCGTTCAGGTCATCAAAGCAGAGTTAGGAACGGATCCCCAGACTTATTACATAGGGCTGGATCAGGATGTCGTGGACACAAAGGAAACAGAGAAAGATTAATGGAAAGTCAACTCCTATATAACATCACACATCAAGAGGCTTTCGGCATTTTTATCGCCGTGTACTTCTACTTGACTGGCCTGAGCGCCGGATCCTTTATCCTTTCCACGCTGGCCTATGGTTTTGGGATGGAGAGGTACAAATCTCTGGGCCGAGTGGGCGTTGTTCTTGCTACGGTTTTGCTGATTATCGCTCCCCTATTCCTCCTGCTTCATATCGGTGTGCCGCACCGGGCCTGGCACTTATTCGTGTACCTGAATTTCGAGTCCCCGATAACCTGGGGTTCATTCCTCTTGATTCTTTACCCTATCAACTGCATCATTTACGGCTATTTCATGTTCAAGGAGAAAAAAAAGCAGACACGTCTTTTCGGGCTCTTGGGCATTCCCCTGGCCATTTCGGTGCACGGGTACACCGGCTTCATCTTAGCTTTTGGCAAGGCCAGGGCGCTATGGAATACAGCCTTGATGCCCATATTATTTCTTGTCTCAGCCATCGTTTCAGGAATAGCCCTGATGATCCTGGTTTGCATCGTTAAAGACCGCTTCTTCTCCAAGCTCAAAAAGATAGACTATCCTCTGCTTGAAAATCTCGGAAAAATGTTAGCCTGGGTTATCGTATTCGATCTTTTTTTGGTGGGCTGCGATATCCTCGTCCTCTTGATCTCCCACTCCGAGGCTCAGGAAGTCGCTCATTTGCTTTTGTACGGCAGTTTTTTTCCTTTATTCTTGATCGTGGAAAACCTCTTGGGAAAAATCCTTCCGTTTATACTGCTGGTCGTTCCACGGTTCAGGAATTTGGTGACAATAATCATCGCATCTTTGCTTGTCATTATCGGGATTTTTTTCATGAGATACGTCGTTGTGGTCGGCGGAGAATCCATCCCATTGATTTAAGGAAATAAAATGGGGAAAAAAGGTATTTCTAGAAGAAGGTTCATGAGAGATGGTATTTCTCTGATGGCCGGCACATCCATATCCTTCAGTGCTCTGTCGCATTCTGATAACGACAAAAAAAAGACCGGTGTCTCCAGAACCTCTCTAAAATCACTTGTCGCCATTCCCACTACTTGCCAGCAGTGCTCAGCCGGATGCGGCGTTATCGCATATCTCAACGGGAATCGGCTTGTTCAGATTCTTGGGAATCCCGACCACCCCATCAACAAGGGAGGCATCTGCGCTAAAGGTATTGCAGGAATCAATCTGGTCAACGATCCAGAAAGGCTTTTTTTCCCTTTAAAAAGGATCGGCCCGAGAGGAGAGAATCGCTGGAGCAGAATCACCTGGGATGAAGCCTTTCACGATTTGGGAACACGCATCGGACGATTACAACAAGAAGGACGGACCGAAGAATTTGTGGTGGACATGGGTCGCATTGATTTCATCCTCCAGCAATTCGCCCTAGCTGTCGGGCAGGTTACCATGATCGACCGTCCTGTTTTAAAGAACATAAATCGTTCATCGGCATTCGCATACATGACTGGCCATTCCAATTCCATCCCCGATGTCGCCCACAGCCGCACCGTCCTGAATTTCGGGGCCAATCCTTTCGCTAATCATGATTATTTTGTCGGGATAGCCCGGCGCCTCGCTCTTGCCAGAGTAGAAAAAGGAACAAAATTGATCACATTCGATGTGCGTATGTCCGAAACCGCAGCCAGAAGCGATGAATGGCATCCGGTCAAACCGGGGACTGACGGAAGCGTTGCTCTGGCGATGGCCCATGTTATTGTGAACAAAGAACTGGCTGATACGCCATTCCTCGAAAACAGAGCGAACGTTTCCCTTGAAGATCTAAAAAACCATTTATCCCTTTACACTCCTGGATGGGCCGAGAAAGAGAGCGGTGTTGCTGCTGAAGATATAGTGCGATTGGCTTATCAGTTCGTCTCCCAAAAACCATCTGTGGCCATCCTGGGTGGTGGCGCATTCGACCATGAAAACGGATATCAAAATACAAAATGTGTATCCCTATTGAACTGGCTTGTCGGAAACGTGGGAAAAAAAGGAGGGATATTTTTCTTTGGTATGCCTAGGGAACAAATATCCGGGACAACCCTGATACAGACAATCTCCCGACTAAAGAACAACAACACGCCTATCGACATCTATTTTAGCTACCTATCCAATCCTGCGTATTCCGATCCGGAATGTGATAAAAGCGCCAGTTTCCTGAAAGATGAAAAGACCACGCCCTATTTGGTTGTGATGGACACCCACATGACCGAGACAGCCATGCTGGCAGATTTGGTCTTGCCAGCAGCGACCTATTTGGAAAGCTGGGGAGCGGAGTTCGCTCCTCCAATGGACGGCATCCCAGTACTCAACATTCGTCAGCCCGTGGTCTCCCTGCTCAGCCCAGCGGAAACCTTGCGTTCTCCTTCCTTCGATTCTGGCAAGCTGCTCGAGAACGTGTTCCAGCCCCTTGGGGAAGCCAAAGAAGTCGGGAATGTCTGCCTGAAAATGGCAAAATATTTGGGCGGGGCCACAAAGAGAACCCTGCCATACAAAGACACGCAAGAATTCATTTCTGAAATGTTTATATCCACACTGCTTGAAGGGATAAACATCGACGATTTAAAACAAAAGGGGTTTTTGATAAACGAAAATTCAAGCCCAATTGTACAAGAGTCTCTCTCGATAAACCGGCGGCTTCGGTTGCCCGATTATGCGCCCATTCATACCGAAGAAAACAAAAAGCCCAACCAGTTTGTCTTGACCACCTTTAAAACAAACTTGGGAACAAAAGGGATGGAGAACAGCAAATGGGCCAGGGAAATATTTCATGAAAACAGGCTTTGGCTGAACAAACAAAAAGCATCACAACTGGGTATAAAAAATGGGGACAAGGTCCGGCTTTCCTCTTCTGTGGGGAGTTTGATCCTGCAAGTTTTGACCACAAATCGTATCCATCCGGAATCGGTTGCACTCGCCGAGGGTTTGGGACACACAGCATTCGGGAGTGTGGCTCAGGCCTTGAAATCAAAAAGCAAAGATAGAGATACTCAGTTGCTTTGGTGGCACAAGAAGGGAAAGGGAGTGAATCCTTTTTCCATCATCGAAAACAAAGTGGACCCTGTGGGCGGAGGACAGGCCTCAAAAGATACAGTGGTCCAAGTCCATAAGATCGAGGAATAGCTTAAAGGTTGAAAACATGAACAAGAAAATCGGAAATATTACCATCTCATCGATCGTCATTTTTTTCTTGACGGGGATTCTCTCTCCGGATGTTTTTGCGAATCAAGGTTATATTAAACGGCTAACCCACTCAGGAAATAGTGCCGTTCATAATCCCTGTCTGAGCGACGATGGACGGTGGATGCTCTATGTGCTGGAGAACGCTGACAGCAAAGAAATTACCAGATCCATTCAGCTGATGAATGTCGACACAGGAGAAGAAACAGAGCTTTTTCAGGATAGAAAAATCGCTGCTCCAGAACCTTATGAAGAGGTCTCCCTCCTGGTCGGTTCAAAACCTCCTATGTTATCAGGCAACGGCCGGGTGGCGGTTTTTGTCCTGAGTTTGGATAAACCTGAAAATATCTTGGATCACTTTCTCGCTGTCATCAACACAGACGGCACCGGTTTTATGGTCTATTCATTCCCGATAAAATCGCTGCAGGAAAAAAACTGGAAATCTCTCGACTTCAAGGGGAACGAATGGGAAAGGATTTCTCATTATGCCGTGAACTCCGATGGCAGTCGCGTGGCTTGTGTGATGAAAGGACACCTGGGCCCCATCCGCTATGGCAATGCAAGCGCCATTATTTTGATCGACACTCACAGCGGGGAACAAAAAACGATCCTCGCTCCTGATTTCAGCGAGAATGGATGGGAATGGACGGGGTTTCCCTCTCGACCTCTTTTAGGGGGAGGTTGGGCCTTCAGTATGGATGGATCAGGAGACAAAATTTTATTCGGGGCTCAATCCTCGGATGACCAACTCGACTACGATCTCTATATCTCCGATTGGCAGGGAAGCCAAATAAACAAGATAACCGATTTCCACGACCGCTGGTTCAGCCTGGCTGAAATGAGCATGGACGGGGAAAAAATCCTTCTCTTTTACTCTGGAAAGAAAAAACAAGGAATAGGGACATATCTTATTAAAACAGACACGCTCGAGCTCGCTTATGTGGAATCAGGGCAATCTCCTCGTGTCGAATTTTTTGATCTATCCGGAAACGGTCAGTATATCCTTCATAAACATATTTATAACGGGCTGCTTCTCGATATTGAAACCGGCGAAGAAAAAATCGCCTTCGACAAAAAAACACCGGGTTATGTTTCCGGTTTGGTACCGATGGATTTCCCAAGATTCCCTTCCTTTTGGGGACCTCATATCATGAGCAATGATGGAGCGAGGATCCTGCTATCAGGCATACCCGAAGGAAGGAAAAACCCGGAATTCTACCTTCTGAATCTTGAAGCCGAAAATTAAAGACACCATGGTCAAGCATAAGTACAAAAAACGATTCTGGACAATACTGTCTCTTTTTGTATTGGTCGTCCTGATCGTTGGTGGAGCTGGGATCGGGTATTTCGCGCATTTTTCCGCTGCAAATGAAAGGGTTTGCGCGCAGTGTCATCCGGAAGTGGTCGACCTGTGGAAGAACTCAAAGGGGCATCCGGCTCATTCGACCACATGTTTCGAGTGTCATTCCGATCGTTTCATCCCTCCCGAGTATTCAGCCGACGATCCCGTCACTTCAAAAAGGTGTTTGGACTGTCACGAAGATGTGCTGGAGATAGGATATGTCGTAAAAAAGAAAGTCATAAAGTACGATCACAGGATACACCGACAGGAGGGTCTCGAATGCATAGACTGTCACCGTAATGCCGGTCATGAGTATATGTCGGGAGGAACGAACAGGCCTTCGGTCGCAGAGTGTATGCCGTGCCACCTGAAGGAATTCGACGGACCTCCTAAAAATCAGGAATGCCTTAACTGTCATGATGTGATGCTCGCTCCAGGAAGGATGTGGACGAATGATTAAAGCTTTCGACATCTTGTTCATCCTCCTTTCTCTCGGTGTTTTTGTCTATGGCATGAAACGCCGGTTCCGCTTGTGGAAAATCGGACAACAGGACTCCAGGTCGGGCGATATCGGAAAGAGGATCAAATCGTTTCTATCGGAAGGGATCTTTCATCGAAGGATCTTGCAAGATCTTTATCCCGGCCTTATCCATTTATTTATTTTTATCGGCTTTGTCGTCCCATTTGTGGTCATCGTGATCGTCCAGTTCATGTTCACCCTCCCCTCTCCTTTAGCCAAGTCCCTCTCTCTCTTTCTGGACCTTGTGGCTCTTTTCGGAATAGCCTCGGTGATCCTGGCCTTTTACCGGAGATATGTCACCCGCCCTGAACGATTGGACAATCAACTGGATGATTTTATTTGCCTGGCTTCTCTGCTGCTCATTTTCATCACGGGCCTGATCATGGAGAGTCTTAGACTTTCGATCATCGGAAAGGACATACAGGCATGGGCGCCTGTGGGGAAAATCGTCGCCTCTTTTATCCAGACTTTAGGATTAAGTATATCGACTAAAGCTTTTTTTGTCATGCTGATTTTTCGTATCCACATTTTTCTCGTACTCGGCTTCATCGCTTATATTCCCTATTCAAAGCTGTTTCACATCGTCAGCTCACCTTTGAATATGATTTATCGTTCCTTGGAACCCAAAGGAGCACTTTCGCATATGGATCTCGAAGATGAGGAAGCCGAAAGTTTCGGCGTAGCGAAGATAGAAGAATTCACCTGGAAACAACTCCTCGATCTGGATGCCTGCACACGCTGCGGAAGATGCCAAGATTTTTGTCCAGCCTATCTTACAGAAAAGCCTCTTTCCCCGAAAACCCTCATCCTGGATTTAAAAAATCATCTTCATGAACAGGGAAAAAAGACAGACGCCGCGCCGCCGCTTGTCGGGCATGTCGTTCAGGAAGACACTCTTTGGGCATGCACGACGTGCCGTAGCTGCATGGAGCATTGTCCTGTGTATGTGGAGCATGTGGATAAAATCATCGATATGAGACGCTCCCAGGTGCTGATGGAAAGCAAATTTCCCGAAGAGTTGATGGAGGCATTCCGAGGTTTGGAAAAAAATTCAAACCCTTGGGGATTAGGATTCGATGCCAGGGCGGAATGGGTGAAAGAACTGGATGTTCCGATCCTGTCGGAGAGCCCAGAAAAAGAATTCGACTACCTGTTTTTTGTGGGATGTATCCGCTCCTATGATGACCGGAACAAAAAAGTGGCCATGGCTATGTCCCGAATCCTGAACCATCTGGGAATAAAATTCGCCATCCTCGGAATGGAAGAGGGCTGTTGCGGTGATCCAGCAAGGCGTGTCGGCAACGAATACCTCTACCAGATACTCGCTCAGAACAACATCGAGACCTTTAACCGGTATAAAATCGGAAAAATACTGACAACCTGTCCCCATTGTTACAACACGATCAAAAACGAATATCCACAAATGGGTTTTTCTTGCGAGGTGAAACATCATGCAGAATTTCTGGCTGAACAGATCGATTCAGGTCACCTGAAATTGAATCGGGCTCTACCTAAAAAACTGACGTATCACGATCCCTGTTATCTGGGGAGGTATGCCGGGATGTACGAAGAACCAAGACGTGTGCTCAACGCCATCGATTCTCTTGAAATCAGAGAGATGAAACGCGCGAAGAGGGAATCCTTTTGTTGCGGGGCGGGCGGAGGATGGATGTGGATGGACGAAAAGTTGGGAAAAAGAATTAACATCCAGAGACTGGAAGATGCACTGGAGACAAATCCTGAATGGATCTCTACAGCCTGTCCGTTCTGTGTAACCATGTTCGATGATGCCATCAAAAGCAAAGACAAACAAGAAAGTCTGAAGATATGGGATATAGCCGAAATCGTCGAACAAGCCCTCGACATCAAAAAAGATAATATGGCTCCTCCGAATAGAGAACGAAAGGAGTAATTAGTAAAATGACATGAGGTATGTTCGCAGCGACATTGAGGATCTAGCCTTCACGAGTTGTTTTTCGAGGGAATCCGACAGAGTCGGGCTCCGAGTATGTATTGAGCAATGAGTGAATGGCGTTAAAGATCCGAACTAAAGCGGAGAACATGCCTGAAGGTAAAGAAAAACCTTGAAAGTAACGCCTCACACAAAATTCAAAGCATCTTTTTAACTAGACGAGGAGCTTTTGGAATGCTTGGATAGCTCTATCTACATCCTTTTCCCCAACATCTTTGTGTGTGACGAATCGGATGTCTCCGGCGGGAGTCGCCAAAGCCAGTATGCGGTCCTCTTTCAGCGCGGAAAGAAATTCAGAGACAGATAATCTAGGGTGCTCGAATCCGAAGATGATGATGTTCGTATCGACAATTGCAGGATTCAACCGGACACCCGGCAACTCGGCTATTGCATTGGCCAATTTTTTTGCATTGGCATTATCTTCCTTTAACCTGTCCACCATCTCTGTGAGGGCCACGATACCCGGAGCAGCAAGAATGCCTACCTGCCTCATTCCTCCGCCAAGAGCTTTTCTGACACGGCGAGCATAATCAATAAAATCCCTGGGACCGACCAGCATGGAACCCACAGGGGCAGATAGGCCCTTTGACAAACAAAACATGAGTGAGTCCCCTATTTTAGCATACTCTTTCACGGGAACGCCCGACGCATGACTCGCGTTAAAAATGCGAGCCCCATCAAAATGAATCTTGATGTCGTGTTTGTCGGCAATTCTTCTGATCGCTCTTAAGTTATCTATCGGAACAACAGCCCCGCTCCAATTATTGTGGCTGTTCTCCACACAAATAAGGGATGTCCTCGGCATGTGAACGGAGGGTACGCGGATAAATTTTTCCACTTCTTCTGGATCCATGGCTCCCCGGTCAGAAGGAAGCGGACGAGGAGTGACACGCGAGATAAACGTCATGTGTGTCGACTCCATATTATACAGATGGGCCCTCGATTCCACTATGACTTCCTCCAACTCGCTTGTCCACACTTTGATGGCAACAGAATTTCCCATGGTGCCCGAAGGGACATAAAGCGCTGCTTCTTTCCCCATGAGTTCGGCAGCCATGCTTTCAAGCTTTTGAACGGTTGGGTCATCCCCCAGAACATCATCTCCCACTACAGCCTCTGCCATGGCCTTTTTCATGTTTTCTGTTGGGCGGGTAACCGTATCGCTTCTAAAATCCGAAAACTCAACCATATAATTTGACATCCCTGAGTACCTCCTTATTCGAGGGCACTATTATATGAAAAACTATGTTCTCCAGCAAACCTTTTCCACAAATATCTTATCTGTTCATCGGAGTTGGGGAACTAATTTGAGGTTTACTTGGTTATTATTCTATGGTATTAATAGTTTTCACTCTTTAAGAGAAAAAACGGCTCATGTCTGCAAAAAAAATCTTGAATTTTGCCCTTTTATTGTTGATTTTTTTAAATCTTTTTTTCATCAGCGCTATCCTCTCTTTCCAAATCACTTTCAAGGGTGAGATGGTCACTCTGCCTAGCCTTATCGGCAAAACAATTGAAGAAGCCAAGACAGATCTGGAGAAGAAAAAAATCCACTTGGTCCAAAGCGGCGTCCAGCTTCATGAGCGGTATGAAAGAGGAAAGATCATTTTTCAAGATCCCCCTGCAGAAACTAAGGTCAAGATCAATACTGAAGCAAGGGTCGTTTTGAGTGCAGGAAAGGAAAAAGTTATCGTTCCTGATCTTTTGGGGAAAAATCTTCAAACCATCCGCCCGATCCTGGAAAATGCTGGCTTAAGAGAAGGAAAAATATCCCATGTCCATACGGCTAAGTATGCGGCAGGTAAAATCATCGGCCAATACCCTCTTCCTGAGGAAGAAGTGGGACTAGACACCCCTGTCAGCCTTTTGATCAGTCAGGGCCAGAATGAAATCAAATATCTTATGCCAGACCTGATCGGAAAAAGGGCGACAAGCTCGATCGCCAAGCTGAGAAAAATGGATTTCAATGTTAGCAACATACGGCGCCGATATTATCGTGGCCTGGACTCAGGAATAATCATCAACCAGTCTCCAGCTCCGGGATCAAAAATCCAGAAAAGAAATCGAATCACTTTAGAAGTTAGCAAATGACATGAATATCCTCGTTACTGGCGCGGCCGGATTTATAGGATCTCAACTTTGTAAGAAACTCATCTTCAATGGCGCGCACATATTGGCTGTGGATGGTTTCACGGATTTTTATCCCCGATGGCTCAAAGAAAAAAATATCCGATCTCTCGCGAATCATCCTCATTTTGAACTGGTTTCCCATGACCTCCTCGATTTGAACCTGAACACCATCATGGAAAAGATCGATGTTGTGTTTCACTTGGCAGCCCAACCAGGAGTGAGGACGAGCTGGGGATCGGACTTTTCCGTTTATACCAAAAACAACATAGATGTAACCCAAAGACTCTTGGAAGCCGCTAAAACATCGTCGATCAAAAAATTCATCTATGCCTCATCCTCGTCCGTTTATGGATTAAGCTCACAACTTCCCATGTCAGAAACAAACACGCTGCACCCATTCTCGCCTTATGGTGTGACCAAATTAGCCGCTGAGCACCTCTGCAATCTCTATCACAAAAACTATGGAATTCCCTGTGTTTCCTTGAGATTTTTTACGGTTTATGGCCCGGGTCAACGACCAGACATGGCTTTTCACAGATTTTTTAAGGCCATTGCTGAAAAAAAAGAAATCATCATTTTTGGCGATGGCCAGCAAACACGAGATTTTACATTCATCGATGACATCATCCAGGCCAATCTGTCGTCTATAGAAAGTGGAAAGCCGGGAGAAACGTACAATCTTGGAGGCGGCACCCAGAGAAAATTATCTGACATTCTGCCAGTCGTCGAAAAAATCAGTCAGACTAAAGCAAAAATTCGGTATGTTGAAAGAGAAAAGGGTGATGTCCAGCACACTTTTGCCGATATCCAAAAGGCAAAAAAGGATTTGGATTATTCTCCCCAGGTAGCTCTGGAAGACGGTTTGAAATTGGAGTGGGATTGGATAAAGACTATAATAAATACGGAATGAATTTAAGTATAAAGGATACAGAAATGAAAATTAATATGACTATTGGATTCCTCATCCTCCTTATCGTCTTTATGGGGCCCGCATGCAGAAAGCAAGGTCTTCAAATAGATCCGGAAATCGCCTCCTCCGATGAGGCTCTGTTCAGAACTGGGGAACAATTCGTAAAAAAGGATCCGGAAAAGGCGCGTTTATACCTCAGACAAGTCATCGACTCCTTCCCGAAGAGTTTTTACGCTCAACGAGCTAAACTCGCAATCGCCGACTCCTTTTTCCAGCAAGGAGACGAAGGCAGCATGATCCTGGCGGCTTCTGAATACAGGGATTTCATCACGACTTTCCCTCTCAGTCCTTCAGCCCCGTACGCACAACTCCAGATCGCTTTATCTTATTTCAAGAAAATACTCAAGCCCGGACGAGACCAGACAAAAACAGAACAGGCCCTCCAAGAGTTTAAACGCCTTATAACCGACTACCCTTTGAGCGAGGAGGCAAAAGAGGCGAGAGAAAAGGCAAAGCTCTGTGAAGAACAGTTAGCTGCCCATACCCTCAGCATAGGGTATGTTTACTTTAAAAGAAAAGCCTATCCCGCCTCCATCAGCCGATATAAGGAGGTTCTTTCCAACTATCCGGCTTTTTCAGGATTGGATGAGGTCTTTTTTATGCTTGGAGAATCATATTATAAGATTAATCAGGTCGAAGAAAGCATCCCCTATTATACGAAGCTGATAACCGACTATCCGCAGAGCAAATTCATAAAAAAAGCCCAGGAAAGAATGAAAGAAATCGAAAAAGAGAACCAAACTTAACAAGGAGTGGAGATTTAAATGAAAAAAAAGGCTACGCTATCGCTTGCTGTTCTGTTATTCCTCTGTCTTCCAAATTATTCTTTTCCGCAAACTCAAGATGTGTCTTTCTCTAGCGGGATAAAAATAAAACCTGGGGCCTACTTCGAATATTTCGCCCGCAAGATGACCTTGGATGAGAAACAATTCACGTCAGAATTGACATCCTATATTTTTGCTTTGAATTTAGAATTGGAGATCAACGAAGGATTATCCATTTCAGCGATGGCTGGGTATACTTTGTCCAATTATGAATCCCTGATTTTTAGGGAATTGCCCTTTTCAATCGAGCTGGATGTCGGGGATGTCGGAGGCTACATTTTCGGTGCCGAAGCAAGAAAATCTCTGCTCGA
>Ga0307445_10000611_pt1 | contig 19522 bp, 21 predicted proteins | sample SalMarSW160330MG_FD_202147 | JGI IMG/M metagenome (GOLD analysis project Ga0307445, IMG submission 202147) | Salt marsh sediment microbial communities from the Plum Island Ecosystem LTER, Massachusetts, United States - SW1603-30 | ecosystem: Environmental > Aquatic > Marine > Intertidal zone >... | reverse complement strand
AAGAGCGTCTGTTCAATGTTTATGTAGATTTCCGTGCTTTTCAGCGATTTGTGACCAGGAAGTTTTTGACGTAGTATGGGTCTTTTGTCTTATGGTAAAGCATTGTTGCTCACAATTCAGATCGCAATTCTAAGAACATGCGTCAGGGGATATATTCTGTAACAAGTTGCTCTGCTTGTTCTGTGGACAGATAGTCTGACAGATATATTTGAATGAGTTTTCTCAAAGCATTCCTTCGCCTTTCCTTGTTGTATTGATTGTTTGATGCGTCGTTGATTCTGCTATGTTGATTGTTGATGTTGCTACTTGGATTGTTGATGTCGTAGTTTGGATTGTAGAAGTCGCTTTTTGGATTATTTAGGTAACTATTTGGATTGTCATCTTGAGCCTGCAAATCTTTAACAATTCGTCTGAACAGTGTCCCGATTCTTATAGGCATAAAACAGCTCCTTTTGGACTGCTCTATTCCTAAGGCAAAGCACTCTTATTAGTCTATCAGGCTCAAAGTCAAATTCTTTTCTCAATAGAACAACATCTTCTTTTTATTTCATTTTCTAAAACTCTAATATTCACAGTTAGAATCTTGGGGAAAAATTCATTTTGGTTTTCTGAACAGCTTCCTTCTGTATCACCCGATAAACTTATCAAAGACAGAGTGTATTGATTTTTGACCAATTATGAAGACATATATGACTTTGTCCTGCAAAGCGGGCGCTTACAAAAAAGTCTTGGACGAGCTGATAAAAATGAATCTTTCCAAGAAAGATGTCTTCTTGCTTTTTGGCCAAGCTGACATTCTTATCCAAATCCGCGGATTAAAAGACCTTGATGAATTTATCAACAATTGGTTCAATCCTATTAGAGCGATAACTCCTGCAGAACCAATGGTTGAAAAGACGCAAACTCTCATTGCAATCTCAGAAGGCAGACCATTCGAAGAGGAACCGTATGCTTTCCTATTCTTTGATACTCAACCCAGAAATCTTGAAAAGTTGCAGGAAACGCTTCAGAACATACCGGGCGTGTTGTCAGCGGACACGGTTTTTGGACCCTACGATGTAATCTGTGCGGTAAGAGTGAGAAACAAGATTGAGCTTAAGCAACTTGTTGAAAGAATACAAAAGGAAGTTCCAGATGTTAAAGGAATAGTGACTGAAATACTAGCTCCGCTTTACTAACAGTTGCATGAATTTTTGGCAGACTCTCATTTTGGTTTTCTGAATAGTTTCCATTAACGAGATACCAGAAAAATTCGATAAAATGAGGGGTCTGTTGGGAGTGGAGATATAGCCACTTGCACCGAGGCTACCTCACCTCGGCCACTTTTCCATGAAAAAGGATGGCCTCGTAACACCTTATGGCATACTGCTTATTTTTGTTTACGAAATATTTTACAGTCATCTTATGTTGAATCTCAGTTCTTGCTTGGAAAGAACCATTTATGCTTTGACCTTGGAATTTAGAGACATTGGATTTTTTGTTTTTCTAAAAAAGAGAAAAAGGTTACGTGGGACATGGGAGAAATCCTAAAAACGAACGAGATGCCTCACCTTTGCACTTATTTCAAAAAAAAGTTTCAGCTGATCTTTTCCTAATCTAATGTGTCGGGACCAATGAGCACCAGACTATACAAAAAAAGTGGAGTTGGGATTTACAGTTGTTCAGTCTGAATATGGTAGTAATCCTGCGGCGGCGTTAAACCAGTTTGCGAGTTCAAGCCATGAAGGATTGCCTTTCTTGTACGCGTTGTTCTGGAATCTCATGTTTGCCCATTCCAGAAACTCTTGTGGCGTGTCCACTTCTGCGGGTATACTGGCGTAGCCAACCACTAAGATAGAGGTGGCATAGCCTTCCATTGTCTCATCGCTCTCATGAGTTGGAGCCCCACTATAGTGTCCTGGCCCGCCATTGTAGACCTTAACGTTGTGTTTCCAGTATCCCGGTGAAAGCCCACTTCCGCAACGTCTTATTTCTATGATAGAGTTTTGTGCGTCAGGGTCTGATTGAGGAAGGCAAATCACCGCTAAAACCATGTCTGTCGCAGGGTCGTAAGGATTCGCGTTTGCAGCGTTCACCATCGATTGGGCAGGTGTACTTATTTCAGAATACCCTAAGTCGCCTGTGAAGTACCATATCGCCTCTTGAACATCCATCATGGAGCCTTGCTTATGGTTCAGTATGTAGTTGATTTTGAGCCAATCTATACTGCTTAATGCTGCGGGCGGGGTTAGGCTGGAGTACAGCACTACGCTGTGAGGTACGCTTCGGGTCATTGTTGTTGAGCGGTCCACGCACCATCCAGGGTAAACTCCGTTGTGCACATCGAATCCTAATGGGACGCCGCTGAGCGTAGATATGAAATAGGATGTTGTTCCGTCTGTGACTGTTAGTTGAACCTGTGTTGATGACAGATTGGGCCAAGGTGTCGCGTTTGCGGTAGTAGCAAGAACGCCTGAAAGCATCAGAAAACCAAGCAGCGTTATCACAATTTTCTTTGAGTTCATTAATTCTCCCTTCTTGAAACTGAATAGAATTTGCCGAAAACCAAAATATAAATTCAAAAGTAATTAACATATAGAACTAAAGTCTGTTTCAGAATCGATTTACATGGAAGCAGGTCGAATAACAAAAGGTAGGCTTCGAAAAAATTTACAAAAAGGGGTTGATTGCGCTGGCGATGTATCCACTAACAGACTTTTAGCTCTACCATCACGCTTTTTCCACACTTACGCGCGCGCTGGCGCAAGAGTTAGACATGCTGATCCGCGAAGATAAGGCTGACGATGAGATTAGGCAATTGAGGCAAAATGATCCGGACTTTCTACGTAAGGTAAGTGACATACGCCGGAAATATGGCTTGTAAGATATACTGGCCTAAACTCACAATTCTGTTTGAACCGTTTTCTAAGGTTAATGAGTTACGAGCGTCTATGCTTTCTTAAATGAAGATTGAATAAAAAACATTGGGGAACATCAGTTATAGGTCGACCTTTTCTGTTACATATATTAATAGAAATACTCCAATCTCCTTTTTCCTGGTTTTTTCCGGGAAGGCTTCCATCCTATTTAACATAAACAGATTATGTTTAATGGCTTTAGAATTACTCAATTTATAGCGCGCGCTTCTTTACAAATGCCTTGGGCTTGTTTAATAGAAGTAACGCGGAATTAACGACCACGGATATGCAACCGGCCTCCGCAAGAATAACTGCCAAAACAGGGCTCAAAACACCAAAGGCGGCCAAACTCAACGCGACCACATTCCAGATAAAGGCATAAACAATGTTCCCTTTCATTTTGCCGAATGCCTTCCGACTTAGGCTAATCGTGTATTCAACCTTTGTCAAATCATCCCCGAGCAGAGCCACATCAGCAGTCTCAACAGCTACATCGCTGCCAGCTGCGCCCATCGCCAACCCAACGTCCGAATTTGCCAGAGCAGGCGCGTCATTCACGCCGTCGCCCACCATCGCAATAACATAATTACTTTTTAGGTCATTAATGATCGCGACTTTCTGCTCTGGCAAGAGTTCAGCATGATACTCATCGACGCCAACTTGTTGAGCAATCGCCTTTGCCGTCAACAGGTTGTCGCCAGTTATCATGACAGTCTTAACCCCAATACTCTTGAGCCTCTGTATCGCTTCTAAAGAATTCTCCCTAACCGTATCAGCCACAACCAAAACGCCAACCACATTCTTATCCAATGCCACCGGAATAGCTGTTTTTCCCTCACTCTCAACCTGGCTCATAAATGCAACCACTTCTTCCGAGATCACGTTTTCCATCATTTTTCTTCCGATCAAGATTTGTTTGCGATTGTAATTGGCCATCACGCCTTGCCCTGGAATAGTTTTGAAGTCTGCTGGATCCGGAACTTTCAAGTGCATCTCAGCTGCTTTTGCGAGTACAGCTTTGGATAACGGATGCTCAGAGAATTTTTCAGCTATAGCCGCATACTTAACAGCGTCCTCTTCAGAATATTTGTTGAAAGTCTTTATACCGATAACTTTGAGTTGACCGACTGTCAGGGTACCAGTTTTATCGAAAGCCACCAACTTGACGTCCTTCAACTTTTCGATGTGGGTGCCTCCTTTGATTATTATGCCGTTCATGCTTGCATTGCCTATGGTTCCGGCAACTGCGACGGGAACAGCGATTGAAAGAGCACACGGACACGCAACCAAAAGAACAGTCACGGTTCTGGCCAGAGCAATCTCAAAACCCAAAGTGAAATAACTGGCTATGAACACAGCAGATGACAAAACAGCCATTATTGGAAGGAAGTAAGTAGTAAACCTATCCGCAATATTCTGTATCGATGCCTTCTTCTCTTGAGCTTCTTCAACCAACTGAATGACATGCGCTAATGTGGTATCTTCACCTATTTTCTCAACCTTAATCTCCAGCGCGCCATTTTCATTGATGGTCCCTGCGAATGTATGATCACCCACTGTCTTCTCCACCGGAATCGACTCGCCAGTTATGGTTGCTTGGTTCGCAGTGCTGTGTCCTGAAATGACTATTCCATCAACGGGTATCCTATCGCCTGGCTTGACCAAGACGATTTCACCCAATTTGACTTGATCTACAGGTATTTCAACTTCTGCTCTGTCCCGACGTATGCGGGCGGTCTTAGGGCTCATTTTAATGAGCAGTTCAAGGGCACCTCTTGTTCTGTGTATAATGTAGGCTTCAAGCGTCATCCCCGAGAGAATTATGAACGCCACTATAGACGAAGCAGTAAGATAACCAACTTCAGCTGCCGTGCCCGAGGCTAAGGCTTGAGGCAATACGATGCCAGCTACTACCGAAATGAAAATCGCTATAGTCGCAAACAGCTGAGCGGTAACACTCCCATGAAGCATCGACCGAATGCCATGTACGTAGATGGGGTAACCAAGGGCAACAGCGATTAAAGTTAAGGCAACACTGATTTCATGGGTATAAGCTATTTGGCTTCCAGATACGAGTCCGCCTGCTAAGGCGAATATTCCGATTAAGGCTATTTGAATTACGCCTTTCACATGTTCTCTCATTGAATTTGCTTCCTTGACAATATTTCAACTTTGTAGCCGAGTTTTTCAATTCGTTCCGTAATTTTGGAAAAATCTATCTTTTCTTGGTCATGTTCCACCGTGACTTTGCCTGTTATTTCGTCAACTTTAACCTTTGAGACTCCATTCAATCTTGCTATCGCACGTTTCAGGTTGTCTGCTTCAATGCCAGATGCACATACGCGGCATCCGGTGCAGTCTGTCTTTTCCGTTTTCAAGACTATTTTTTCCAAAGTCATGTCTTTTCACCTATTGTGTTTTCTACTACTAGATTAACGGCATGTCATGTTGTCAAGCGCGCGCGCTAATATTCATTCTCATGCTCTATAATGTAATTTATAAATGAAGAAATCCATTCTACCAATATGTCACTAGTTAGTGATTTATATAAAATACAAAAAAAAGGATCTTAGGAACGTAGTCGATGTTCTCACTGATGCATTTTCTAAAGAGTCGATGTGGAAAGAAGTATTTACTGATGAAGAAAAGAACCGTATACTAACTGAAGTTATGGTTAGATTTTGTTTAAAATATGGTGATGTCTTCGCTACATCTGCTAATTTAGAAGGATTGATGGCAATTGCGCCTCATGATAAAGAAATGACAACCTGGAGAATTATTCGAAGTGGTGGTTTTTTTCTTTCTATGAAAATAGCAAACGAAGCCAAGAAAATGGAAGTTCTCAGTAGCGCAGTTGAAGAAGCAAAGAAGAGTTTGAATTTGAGTTCATATATACATCTGTTAATGATGGGTGTTTCACAAGAATTTCAGGGAAAAGGTTTTGGAGGAAAATTATTAAGAGCACTTATAGAAAAAGCTGAAACAGAAAAAAAATCGGTATACTTGGAGACTCAAAAAGAAGATAATGTTAATTTCTATGGTAAGTATGGATTTTCTGTTAAGAAAAAAATCATCCTACTAGAACCATTGAATTTGCCAATGTGGCTAATGGTTCGTGATGTGAAAAACATTTGATGGCAATTTCCATCAACCGATTGGTTAGTTAAATATACATTTACCTTTCTTATGAAATATAAAAAAGAGGATAAGGGGTGCGAGATACATAAGGAAAAATACCTAAAACGAACGAGGCTACCTCACTCCACATCCATTTAGGCTACCAGGCCAAACTAAAAAGATCGTTTTGTTAGTTAAATATTCATTTAGCTAACTCATGAATGAAAATTAATGAATCAGCGATAATAATTTCCGCAAATGATAAAAACTGATGAGATAATATTGAATTGTTTTGTATTATATTTTGAGGGAGTGAAGGAAAAAGGAGGTGAGAGATTGACTAAAATAGAAAAAACAATCGAGATCAACGCTCCGCCAGAGAAGATCTTTTCCTTTGCCAATTGGGATAATGTTCCCAAACTTTATGATTCAATCAAGAGCGCTGAATGGACTTCCAAAGAAAAAAACAAAGTTGGCTCAACACTCCATGTATTCAGTGAATTAGCGGGAATAAAAGGTGAATACGACGCTGAGGTAACAGAAGTGATAGAGAACGAGAAAGCAGCATGGCGAACGACCAGTGGGAACGTAACGGTTGTCTACTACATGACGCTTAAACCTACAAAAACTGGAACTTTAGTAACCACATCGTTTGATTATGAATTGCCTTATTCTATTCTCGGCAAGATCATAGACAAGTTGCGGGTTCACAAAGCCCTAGAAAAAGACACAGAGACAGGATTGAAAAGACTAAAAGAGGCTATGGAGCAATAAACCTTCCAGAAAAAGTGGAGATGAAGCATTTTCCTTTTTTCTTTTTTTGTTTGTTCTTCTTTTTCAACGAAGGCATAATTTACCCTCCAATATAAACATCGCCCGCTGCTTGAATGTTCTGAAATCTAATGCCATATAATTCACAATGAACGTTTAAAGCAATCTATAATAAAAAGGGAAAAAAGGTTACGTGGTACATGGGAAAAATACCTAAACTGAACCGAGATACCTCACCTCGGCCAATTTTATGCGATTCTAATTAGCAAAACAGAAATAGAGTGTAGTTGTGTTGAACACTTTCATGGAGTTGCATGGATTAAGTTTAAAAAACTTTCCCTTTCTTGGACAACTTGTTGAACAGATACTTGGCGCTGTTTATTTTAACTTCACTCTCAAGGGTTTGAAGCTGTAGTTTCACAGTTTATTTTATAACCTTTAGAAGACTCTTTGAACTCGGCTTCTTATGTGTAATGAATGTGTATTCGAACGCAAAGTCTGCGATTCATGCGGAGAACAAGCGACGTTTTGCTGTCCAAAATGCAGAATCCGCTTATGCTACAAATGCAACATATCTCTAACTCTCAGCCAACTGAAAGAGATAGATACCTGTCCTCAATGCGACGAAAAACTACGTTAAGCCCGCGAAAAGAGAAAAAGGGGAAATTAATCTTTCGTTAAATTAAGACCTATTTTGGCGATTGCATAGGCGATTCCTATTAGAACACCATAAAGCCCGATTGTTAAGAGAATACCCGCGAAAACATTATAGCGCTATATTATCCAGAGTTAATAAAAAATATATATGTGACTTTGCGAATCTATTAGCAAACTAAGATAGTTGGTTAAATTGCTTTTCACTGTAGAGGACACTAAGGCTCTTTCCAGCTTGGGACTCACTGGCCATCAGTCAAGAGTTTATTTAGCAGTACTGAATCAAAATGGAATTTCGATCGGCGACATTTCCAAGCAGACAAAAATACGCAGAGAAGACGTGTACAGAACAATTCCCAAACTCGAACAAATGGGATTAGTTGAAAAACTTCTATCCAAACCAACAATGATCAGAGCTTTGCCAGTGCAACGCGCTCTCTCAAACCTCATCGAGGTGAAACAGACAAATGTCGACAAAAGAATAGCAGAGCTAAAAGTATCCACAGCGAAGTTTGTTAACCATTACAAAAAAGGAAAAAGAACAAATGTAGAGAAAGGTGAAGACTCCAGTTTCATATTGCTGACCCAACCAAATGGCATTATTGTGAAGGCCAGTAACATGATAGCTGCTGCAGAGAAAAAAATTGATGCCGTGTACGCCAAAAAACAGCTTAACCAGTTCATTCCGGTTTTTTCCGACCCCCTCAAACAAGCTTTAGAAAGAGGCGTGAAAGCCCGATTGATAGCTCAGGGTTCGATAAATGACCCAGACGACAAACAATTGCTTACACGAATTATGAGAAAGTATTTGCCTAGTTCTCCGAATATTGAGGTTCGAGCGGCAGAAGTTGCTAATACTCATTCTTTGGTTGTTGACCATAAAGAGGCGTTAAGCGAGACAAGCTTAGAGAATGAGTATTTGACAAGGAACCCCAGTCTTTGGACAAACAACAAAGGCTTCGTCACCTTAATAGCACTCAATTTCGAAAGTGTTTGGGTCATCTCTCAAAAACCTTGATGGGCTGAGAAAATAATTCAACATGAAGTTTTCGAGCTAACCACTAGAAATAAGTTGCAGGTAGATTCGGTTTGCCAATATTTTGTTTCTTGTTGCTTCTTTTCGGATAGAGTCTTCATGGCTTAGCCTAAGCATCTGAGGCAAATCTTTTTTGTCATCGTCAGAGAGTTCTTCATGTCTATAAATTAAGGCTTTAAGGCCATCATGTTCTGCAAGTGTTGTTATTCCATTTGAAAACTCGTCAGATTCTAGCCGAGTTAATTTAGATAGATTCAATGGAAAAATAGGTGAGATTCCAGTTGCGCCAATTCTCGATTTGGCTATCAGGTAGAAGGCTACCGCTTTGTCTGTAGACTTTTCTTCCGTTTGCCGACCAAGTTTTTTTAGAGAATTTGACATCTTTCGTGATTATATTATGTTTCAGCGTGCTCTTAAATCATTGTGACTGGTGAGCTACAGAAACACTTAATCCAAAATACTGCCTTGAGGGGCTTTAGCAATAGACACTCTCGAAAGGATTTCAGTCCTTGCAGTGTCGCTTAGCAAAGTTTTGTGGATGGATGGGTGAATACTAGCCTGTTGTGGTTATGACTATGTCGAAGCTGAAATCGGTTATTTCGCGCGCGCTAAACGCGTGTGACTGTGGTGCTATATCTACATATCTACCCGTTTGACACGTCCCCCCTTACCGAGACAAGTTTTTCAGCAGTTTCCCGAATGCCTACGAAGACATTTCAACCTTGTAGATGGCGAGGCACACACACATGACCATAAAAGGGATTATCCATATATAGCTGGAGTGAAAGATATGACGATTCTAGTTCAAGATATGGGAACCCGCTACTCAGCGCAGCTAATAATTGCAGCATTAAACGAAGCGCCAGGAATCGGGCGTACAATAGCTGAGATGAAAGACACTTTGGGTGAAATCTCGGTTCTCGTGGTTGACGGCAGAAGCAGCGACCGAACCGTAGAGATAGCTAAAAACTTGGGCGCAAAGGTAGTTTTCCAAGATGGAGTTGGCAAGGGCGACGCCTTGGCTAAGGCTCTTGAACATGCCGACCTAAAAGTGGATTACATCATTCTTACTGACGCGGACTACACTTATCCCGCTGAATACGTTCCTGCCATGATAAGAGTACTCGAAGAAAACCCGCTTGTTGGCATGGTTTGCGGTAACAGGCTCAACGGATACGTTGATAAGGAAGCTTTGCATGGCGTTTTCCATATAGGAAACAGGATGTTGGCTTTCGCACATAACATGTTCAACGGCGAGCCGATTCAGGACCCGTTGACTGGAATGCGGGCAATACGCGCGGAGGTCTTACGAGGATGGCGTGTTAAATCCAAAGGCTTTGATATTGAAGTCGAGTTGAACCATCTGGTGGAGCGGCAGGGCTTTAAGATTCGTGAGATACCAATTTGCTACAGAGCGCGGTTAGGCGAGAAGAAGCTGAAGGTAAGTCACGGCGTCACTATCCTGAAAAGAATACTGCTGGAGGCGGTTTCTAATAACTGATACAAAAACAGTTTATTTGCTTTGCACTTGTATAATGTAGACTTTGGAGCCTTGTTGACTTTTTAAAGTCTATATTGGAGATCATCGAGAAAGAGAGGGAAAAAGGTTACGCGGTACATGGGAAAAATACCTAAAACGAGCCAAGCTACCTCACCTCGGCCACATTTAGATGATTTGGTATACTTTTTGTTGGCAGTTCTTATTCATTTACGTTTTCTCAGAAATATTAAGTTGTCCTTTTGGCAGACATATTCGAATCCAGTTTTCAGAAGTTCTTTGATTTCGTCGGGGTTTTCTGCTACTTTGACGGTGAAGCTGTCGTTTGCGGTTTCAAAGGTGCTACGTTCAATATTAATGTAGACTTCGGTGCTTTTTAGGCATTTGTGACCTAGAAACTGTTTAACATACCAGGGGTCTTTTGTTTCATGGTATAGCTGTGTAGCCTTCCAGTGCCTGAATGTGTGGAGAGTGATTCTGTTAAGTCTTGGGTTTTGCAGTTTGAAAGCAAGGCGCTTTCGCATAGTCTGATAAATACGACACTCCTTTGACACAAGAGAAGCCCTGGCCTTGAGGTTCGGGTTTAGCTTTATGCGTTGATTATCAATTTTAGCCTCTATCCATTTTGCTCTGCTCCATAGCTTCTCAAGAACGTCTGTGCGGTCAAACGACAATTTTTTTGTCGTCAACAGGGCTTTCTCCATTCTTGTTTTACGATTCTGCGCCATTTCTTAACTCCTTCAGTTTCTACAACTGCACGTTTGGCAGATGCAGATTTTTGGCTTAATTCGTTCACAATCTCCGCCTGAGAAAAACCCGATCCCTCAAGCTTTAACAATTCCCAGCGTCTAGAAACCGCATCCAGCCTCGCCCACTCCCCTGAAATTGCAACTTTTCTTCAATTTCTCAACCACGTCCGCTATTTTTGGAAGGATGAAACACCCAAAGTTTGTTCAGCGAAATAGCTGCCCAAGAGACACCGCAAAAACGAGACAACAATAAACATATCACGATTGGTAAATAAAAAAATTGTGCAATTATGCTAAAGTTCATTGGGATTTTGAAGAACGGTTATTGTGATGCATGGAAAAATCCCAAGCAAAGGGAATTGAAAGAAATTGCTTTTCAGGCTGTACTGGCGTTTTCCTGCTCTACATTCAACGTTCCTTTTCGTCCGATCCGCAGTTGCTTCTCGCCTTTAAACGCAAATGCCTGGGCATCTCTAATCTGAACAGTGTCGCCGATAGAAACAGAGCCTATCTGCGCATCCCAAAGAGTAAGCTTTATTGTGCCAGTCTTATCCCCAATCAGAGCGTTGGCCAAGACCGCAGAAGTCCCAAACCGCGTAGAAACCGAAACAGATTTGGATATTTCAAGAACCTTAGCACTCAGATTAACATGTTTCATTCCAACACGCAAACCACCAATTAAGCTTGACTGAAATGCATCAGCCTTCTTAGCCAAGTACCTGCGGATCCTGTCACAATCCATAAACTTTCTAAGAGGATTGACACTTTCCGCAAGAAAACTCTCGGAAACCCTAAACTGCCCAACCACCTCCGAGTCTTTTCTGATCAAAAAAATCTTCTCGTCTCTTACTCTGCCACGAAATTCGATTGAAAGACTTCCACACAAGACTTTCTTGCGCTCTTTTATCGAGACCAAAGCTTGAAACAACTTGTCAGGGTCAACATTATGCTTTACTGAAAGAAAAGCGAGATATTCGCCCAATGGCACCCTCTTGTATCTCAAGCCCTTTGTTCCCCACCGTACACGCCATAACCACCTCGAGAAAGATGAGAAATGCCGAGTATTACGGATCCGTCCCTTTTCTAAAGAACACTAGCAGTGGTTATCAAACGCATGCTCGCTATATTAACCTAGCCAAGTAGAATTTCACCTTGATCTTACTCTCTGCACTGATTAGATGGTTAAAATGGAAGTCGAAAAAGCTCAGAATGAATACGGATAGGAATCAAAAATATGAAGAAATCTGGCTGTAAGATGGCGGTTTTCTTTTTGTTCGGTAATTGCTTAAATTTCGGTGTGAATAATCTTAACTTGATGACGCAAGCTAGAAAACCGGGGCGACCTCGCGAATGGGTCTTGAACGAAGAAATCATTGAAGTACATAAATTAGCGACACAGCTGAAAATAGAGAACTCCCAAATGCACTGGTCGCAAATCGAAGACATGCTAAAAAAACAACTGGAACAAAATCAAAGAAAAGACCTCGTATCAAAGATAGACAAGATTATTGGCTTAATGAAGCAAGTTATTCCAACGCCCCCACGATGCATCTGTGGACACAGGGTATATTCTTACACTTACAACAAAGTGGAGAATGAAATGGAGCATTACTGGGAAGTTTTCGCTAGATGCGTGAATCCAGACTGCCGTTACATGAGACGGTACCTGCCTGACACAACGTACAAGTGGTCAAGACCTAAATCCATAATCAAAGAGCTTGCGAAGACACCGACTTTTTACGAGATGGATGGGCAACTTGTGGAGGAGCCGAGAAGGTAATTGTGTACTATATTATTGAGGAGCAGTCCGCTACTTCTGTAGATGCGTTTCGTTACATTGTTTGGTTTTGACCTATACCTGACTTCAGCAAGGGCTAAATTCCAGAAACAATTAATTCACTGTGCAGTTTAAGGGATTTTAATGCTTAGGAGGTGTTCACGATTGTTTGAGGAAGAGGACGTTGAAGACGATCAAGGTTGGGACGAAGAAGGAGATGATTGGCAGTAGCAGTTAGCCTTATTTTCGAGTTGATGAAGAAATCTCTTATTTGCTTGCAGTTTAGTCGACTATTTCGTTCAGTATAAATTTAAGTCAAGAGCCCCTTTCACGTTGAGGCAATTTGAAATCATAAAAGACTACTTAGCGCTCAGGGCGATTAACGTATTAAGTTTTCATTCGTAAAAGATGAGGTTTTGTTCCTCCAAGCTTCCGTGAAGCTTATGCACCGCGTCAAAGACGTCCTGTTCTACCTTGGCTCCTGTCACAACAAGGTTCCCGCTTGCGAATATCAGGATGACTACCCTAGGCTCGTCCATCCTGTAGATCAAGCCCGGAAACTGCTCCGGCTCATACATCGTTTTTCTAAGCGTAACAACTGTCTTCTCCAAATCTACGTTTCCGCCTAGACTTGCGGAGGCAACAATGTTCACAACCTTAAAGCTCGGCTTGCTGAGGATGATTATTCCAGCCTTCTTCAGTTCTTTAACAACTTTCATGATTGCCGTGCGGGATTCCTTTCCCGATCTTGCTCCTGTGCACACCATCTTTCCCGAGCTAAAAATCAACGTAGCCGTCTTCGGTCTCTTAAGCCTGAATACTAACCCCGGAAACTGTTCCGGACGGTACTCTGCGCCTGGATAAGCCTTAACGACAGCGTTCAAGTCAACTTTCTGGTTCATAGTTCCAGTAGCAACAACGTTCTGAATGGTTATTACGGCTTCAGTTTTCGGCATTAAACACCACCCTTACAATGTAGCGGATACTTAAATAGCCTTTATAAAAGCCACATGTTGCCCGTTTGTGGAGAACTTCTGAACACTCCTTTTTCCGTAATTACGCACTATTTCTCCAGTCGGTTTTGAAGCGGAAACCTACCCGAAAATTCAGCGCTTACTTTGAAAAAGAGGAATAAAATGGAATTGCGCTGCTGGTATCTATACTATCAACGGTGCCGCCAAACAGTGGGCGTTTTGACAGAATTATTGTTAGCCATTTGAATGAAGTTAGATGCAAGAATTAAAAAAAGAGGGGATTGTGCGGGTGACATCTTCACCTGACTGGGGTTTTAAATATACCCGTGTTTTAGCTTGAAATGGACTGGGAAGCAATAATGAGGATTAGTTCAGGCGCAACGATACTTTTTCAGGGGGATAGCATTACTGACGCAGATAGAAATCGCAAGAAAACGCATGATTTGGGAACTGGCTATGTGATGATTGTGGCAGAACGGTTTTTTGCCAAGCATCCTGAGGCTAACGTGAGATTTCTGAATCGCGGAATAAGCGGGAATAGAATCAGAGACCTGAGAGAACGTTGGCAGAAGGATTGCCTGAACTTGAAACCCGACTTTGTTTCGATTTTGATTGGTGTAAATGACACTCTGGGAACGTTTTTTTGGGGAGAGCCGACGTCCATCGAAAGCTTCGAAGAGGATTTTGTGAGCATTTTGAATTTGACTCGCAAAAATCTAGATGCGCAGATAGTTTTGTTGGAGCCATTCCTACTGCCTTTGTCGAAAGAGCAAATGGTTTTGAGACATGATATCGATTCGAGAATCAAAGTCGTAAGGAAGCTGGCGAAAGAGTTTGAGACCGTACTGGTTCAATTGGATTCGGCATTTTCTGAGGCTGCGAAGGTAAAGGCGCCTGAGTTTTGGTCAACGGATGGAGTTCATTCAACACCTGCTGGTCATGCCCTGATTGCGGAATCTTGGCTTAGCAATATGGAATCCACCTGAGGTTTAGTCGCCAAACCCGATTGCTAAACTGGTAATGAGTTGAACTCGCAAGAAAAAAGGGAAAGTTGTGCGGGAGACATCACCACTAAAGCAAATACCCCAAAAAATTTTAAACATCCTTCCAAAATGAATATCGAAGCGATAGGAAATGGCAAGACCAAAACAATCTTTTCGCATACCACTCCCTGACGGAAGCAATCTCTCCCTAGCAGTATTTGCAACAAAAAATGATCCTGCAGCGGAAGTAATTTCTGTTCAAATCACCCGAATAGTCGATGACAATTGGGTAACAGATGCAAAATTAGCCGTTTATCGTTCACCTGAAGGAAACTACAGTCAACTTCCAGACCGCGAAAAACCATCATAATAGAGTTAATCCACCCGCTCACTTAATGAAACGGTATTTAACCGCGAAAAACTAAAAAAACATAGAAATGTGAAAGGAAAAAATTAAGGAAAAAAATGAACCCTAACTCGCTATTTTAAGCCAACTTAATATCTTCTGGGCGGGCTTCTTTTTCTGTAACATTCTCGGCAGTAAACTGGCCTAGTTCCGTCAGGCTTGAATGGAACTTCACATTCTTGACCGCAATCAGCGCAGACCGCCTTATGCATCTCTCTGTTACCATACGACATTCGCTATTTCAACTCCTACTATTTTTTGCTGTGCAAAAATCGCTTTCTACACGTTACACCCAACATGTACACATGCACTTATAAACTGATGGCTTTGCACTCCCAAGAAACATATAGAAATCTGCACTCAGACGAACTCCGCCTTTAACAAAATTTCAGGTCCACTTTTTTGATAAACCGTTAATCCCTTAAAGAAAGGGGCGGTTGCACGCTAGACATCTTTTGCTGGTGAGATTGCTAAATAAATTCCAACAAGTCGCTTACGGCATTTAGTACATAATCTATCGATTCAGTGGATTCTGCACCAATTTGACCATATTTAGAGAGAGCCGTCTTAAAACCAAGCTTCTTGGCAGGCTCTATATCTCTTTCAATTGAATCGCCCACCATCAAGACTTCTGAATTTACCAAATCTGGTGCTTCCTTTCGAAGCTTATCCAACGCCAGCAACAAAGGCAAACCCGTTTGCTTGCCGTTCCCAGTATCTTCGAAGCCTACAACAAACCTGAAGTACGCCTCTATTCCGATTGCTAACAAACGCTGATACGCCTTCGTCTTAGGAGCATCCGTAACAATGACAGTAACTATTCCCATCTCTTTTAATTTCTTGAGAACTAATTCCACATCTGGATACGGTTCTACGAGATTGTCTTTCATCTTCAAATAAGAATTTAGAGCCGCAGCTAAGATTTTGTGATTAAACTGACCTACACCCCGCAGGAAATCAGTAAAAGCGCAGTCTGACTCAAGACCTAAATCAAAATATGTATTCATTAACTGCTCATAAGCTTCCTCTTCACCCATATTCAACCCACTTGAAATCATAGCTTTGACAGCGGCTTTACATGACTCTTCCTTCATGCGCATGAAATCAATTAGCGTGTTGTCCAAGTCGAATATTATTGCCCTAATTCTTTGCATACAATCGAATAAGGATAGAAACGGATGTTTAAACAGATTTTCCTTTTTCAAAATCTCTAGCAATGATAATCCAAAAACAAGCCAGCTTGAACTTCAGTGCATTTACCTGTAGGTCATAAAGTTCTATTAGAACCTAATGCTAATCAGAGATTAGAAGCGACAACAATGACTAAACTTACATTTTACGGCGGAGTAAACGAGATTGGCGGCAACAAAATTCTGCTTGAAGACAAAAAAACCAGAGTCTTTCTGGATTTCGGGCACTCTTTCACTTTCGGCTCTGACTATTTCACTGGATGGCTTTCAGCAAGAAGAATCAACGGACTAAAAGATTATTTTGAGTTAGGTCTACTGCCAAAACTGCAGGGAGTCTATAGTAAGGAAAACCTTGAGCCAACAAATCTTCAATACACTGAACCCAGGATAGATGCAGTTTTTCTGTCCCATGCACATTTCGACCACATAGAACACATAAAATTCATAGACCCGCAAATTCCAGTTTATCTCGGAGTAGGAACCAAACTATTTATTGAAGCCCAAGAAGAAACCAGCAGCTTCTGCAACTACTGTGAACACAACTACAGAACGTTCAGAACAGGCGACAAGATTATGGTTGGAGACCTCACCGTTGAGCCAGTTCACGTAGACCATTCTATCCCAGTTGCTTATGGCTACTTAATTCACACTTCAGAAGGAACGGTGGTTTACACTGGAGACCTGAGAGTTCACGGACCAAGAGGTGAAATGACAGAAGAGTTCATCGAAAAAGCATGTGAATCCGAACCAGTCGCTATGATTTGCGAGGGAACCCGCATGGCATCCACTGAAAAAAGGAAGAACAACTCTGAGCAACAAGTCAAGCAGGGTAGCAACGACATTGTTTCTTCAACTGACAAAATCGTGTTTGCAACCCACTACAGCAGAGACATGGACAGGTTCCAAAGCCTCTACACAGTAGCCAAAGAAAACAACAGGAAATTTGTAATATCAACAAAAACTGCATATCTGTTAAGCAAGCTCGTTGACGACAAACGTCTATATCTGTCTGACCCAACCAGAGACGAAACAATCAGGGTCTATTATAAACGAAAGAAGTCAGGAGAACACGTTGAAAAGGACTACTACACGTGGGAACGCCCGTTTATAGGAAAGAAGGTAACCTGCGAAGACGTACACAAAAGCCAAAGTGAGGTAGTGATGGACTTGAACTTCTACCAGTTTGCGGAACTGATTGACATTAAACCTGATGCTAACAGTCAATTCATACATAGCATGAGCGAACCGTTCAGTGAAGAAGATATAGCAGATGATGTAATGCACAACTGGCTAAACCATTTCCACATTAATTTCCATCAACTTCATGCGTCTGGTCACATGAACCGAGAGCAACTGGTAGAAAGAATCAACAAAGTCAAACCAAAGAAAGTCTTTCCGATACACACAGAAAACCCACAACTATTCAAATCATATTGCAGCAATGTCTGTTTGATTGAACAAGGAAAAGCATATTCTCTGAAGTAAGAGAAAAACTGTCTTAGGTTTTAAGCAGGACTAAGTTGCCTCATAGCAAATCCTTCTTCTATTTAAGAATCATTTTTTATTTCGATATTCATTTATGCTGTTTTAAGAATCGAAGGCAAAAATGAGCATTGATTGTGGGAGACGTCTCCACTAATAGCCGAGTGATAGAAGTGTTTAAGGCATAGAAATGGGAATCATTGGATGATGTTGGAATGAATAAGATCGCGTACGTAAGCAGTTATCCTCCGCGAGAATGTGGGATAGCGGCTTTCACGAAGGACTTAGTTGTCGCTTCAAATCGGCTTGGCGTTTTTAGGAAACCTCTGGTTGTTGCGATGAATGAAAGGGAGACCATTTACAATTATGACAGGTTTGTCAGATGCCAGATTAGAAGAGATTTTCCTGAGGATTATGTTGAAGCTGCTGGCTACGTCAATTCGTCCAAGGCCGATTTGGTTAATCTGCAACACGAGTTTGGTCTGTTTGGAGGAGAATGGGGCGAATACATCAGCTTTTTTTTGGAGAAGCTCCAGAAACCGGTGGTTTCCACGCTCCACACGTTGTCTCCCAGTTTTGAAACCAAGGCTCAAACGGTCTTGAAACAAATCACAAAGCACAGCTTAAAAATAGTAACTATGACCAACACCGCCACACAGATGCTTATGGCATACGATGTTCCGCGTGACAAAATTGAAATCATCCAACATGGATGTCCTGATGTTCCGTTTGTTGATAGCAACAAAGTAAAGCCTTTGCTGTTTGGCTTGAAAGGAAAAATCGTGTTGTCAACTTTTGGACTTATAGGCCGAAGCAAAGGCATAGAGTATGTTATTAAAGCTCTCCCGGAGGTTGTGCAAAAACAACCTGAAATTATCTATCTGGTAATCGGGGAGACTCATCCCGAGGTGAGGAAGGTTGAAGGTGAGCGTTACCGCAAGTATCTTATCAAACTGGTTGACGATCTGGATCTTAATGAACATGTTAAGTTTCACAACCGCTTCCTCCTTAAACGAGAACTAATCAGGTACCTTCAAGCGACAGACATTTATCTCTCGCCATACCCTGAGTCGAATCAGATCAGCAGCGGAACACTTGTGTATGCAATGGGAACTGGTAAAGCAATAATAGCTACGCCGTACCTTCACGCCCAAGAGGCTTTAGCCGAGGGGCGGGGGCTTTTCTGCAAGTTTAGAGATCACAAATCTATTGCAGAGGGTATTAATCAACTCTTGCAGGATGAGAAACTAAGAAGCAACATTCAAAGAAAGGTTTACAGTTACAGCAGAAATTTTACTTGGCCAGTAGTGGCAAAGAGATATGCGGAGCTCTACAGGAGAATCTTAAACACTTGAAAGAGATTTTGCCTCAGCTACCGCCCATAAAGCTGGACTATTTGGTATCTTATTATAGACTGCGAGAGAACATCTCAAAATTTGATTCTGTGACTTTGTATTTCAATAGACAAAGAAAAAGCGAACATGGAAAAAAATAGAATTGGTTGTGGGAGACATCTCCACCGATAGTCGAGTGTACCTCAACTTGGCTATTTTTTTGGAAAAAATTTTTTTGAATACTTGGAATACGCAAAATTTAAACAGCTTTTCAAAGCAAACATCGACTTGATTGAAAATGGGTAGACCAAAACAAACTTTTCGAATACCACTTCCAGATGGAAGTAACCTCTCTATAGCAATATTTCCAACCAAAAAAAGACCCTGCTGCAGAAGTAATTTCTGTTCAAATCACCCGAATAGTCGATGACAATTGGGTAACAGACGCAAAATTAGCGGTTTACCGTTCACCCGAAGGCAATTATAGCCAACTCCCCGACCGCGAAAAACCATAACAATAGAGAAAGTGCAAACACAAAATAGATGGAGTTGTATTAAAAAGGAGATATTGTTACTCAGAGCAACCATTGTTTGAATCACACGTTTTCGTGCGAACACACTATAAGCCGCGAAGCACAGATGACCGTAAATGCA
>Ga0307445_10000610_pt1 | contig 19525 bp, 18 predicted proteins | sample SalMarSW160330MG_FD_202147 | JGI IMG/M metagenome (GOLD analysis project Ga0307445, IMG submission 202147) | Salt marsh sediment microbial communities from the Plum Island Ecosystem LTER, Massachusetts, United States - SW1603-30 | ecosystem: Environmental > Aquatic > Marine > Intertidal zone >... | reverse complement strand
CTTAAGTCTTCTCCTTTTTTTTTGCTTCCTCCCAGATCCTATCCATTTCTTCAAGACTGGCCTCTCTCAATTCCATTCCCTTTTGTTTCAATTTGTTTTCGATGAATCGGAATCTCCGGATAAATTTCTGATTGGCGGTCCTTAAAGCGATCTCGGGATTCACATCAAGATGCCGGGATAAATTGGCCACAGAGAAGAGGATATCCCCGATTTCAGCAGATATTTCTTCTTTATTCTTTCTCTGAACGGCTTCTTCGAGCTCAGCGACTTCTTCTTTGATCTTATGAAAGACATCCATGGGCTGACTCCAGTCGAATCCGAATGAGGAAACACGAATGCCGATCATGAATGAAGTGAGGAGAGCCGGGCTGGTTTTTGTCATTCCATCCAACACGGACTCTCTCTCTTTTTCCTGTTGTTTTTGTTTATTCCAGGTTTCCCTAACTTCAGCAGAATCCTCTACTCGCCCTTCCCCGAAGACATGGGGGTGTCGCCTAATCATTTTTTTATTGATACCTTCCAGGATATCGGCCATCGTGAAGTTCCCTTTTTCCTTTGCAATTCTGGCTAAAAAAACGATCTCCATCATGACATCTCCCAATTCCTCTGCGAGGGAGGAATAATCAAGGACATCCAACGCCTCTACAGCCTCATACACTTCTTCTAAAAAATAATTGGCGATGGATTTCTCATCCTGTTCTCTGTCCCATGGACATCCTTTTTCACTCCTTAGGATATCCAAGATTTCGACCAATCGGGCAAATTTTTCACCCGCTGTTTTCGATTCTTCCATGATTCTGCTTCCTTGAATTATTTCATTTTATGGGTTATTATTTTTTTCCGGCTCAACCAAAATAGCTTAAGCCGGGACAAATTTCAATGCGGATGTATTTTTTTAAATCCGATCACACTGGAGAGAATCATGAGCGAAAACAAAAAGGAAAAAGAAGAAGAAATCCCGCTTGTTCTTCCTCCCTTGGAATTTAGCTCTATCGTTCTTCCCTTTTTTACTCAAGGTTTGATCCTGTTGGGTCAAATCGAAGAGGGTGAAGAAAAAAAGGAGGAGAAAAATATCGACCTCGTCAGAAGGATGATCGAACTTCTTGACTTACTGAAAGAAAAAACGGGAGGGAATTTAAAAACAGAAGAAGAACAGTTCTTGAATGCGAGCCTGCACCAGCTCAAGATGGCATTCATGGAAAAAGCGAATATCATCAAACTATAACGCCATGCACGTTATAACAGGCTCTAAGAACATCCCCCCTCCTCCTTACGACTGCGCTGTTGCCATCGGGAATTTTGACGGTGTCCATTGTGGCCACCAAAAAATCATACACATTCTTCTCGAGACGGCCAGAAAGGATAATCTCTATCCCCTCCTCCTCACCTTCCATCCTCATCCGGCAAAAATCCTGACCGATAGAAAGATAGAACTGCTCCAAACGCTCGAACAACGGCTTGGGGAGATCAAAAGATCAGGGGTCCAGATGGTCGTGGTGATATCATTCGATCACACATTCGCTCAAATCTCCGCAGAAGAATTCGTCAGGATCATCATCTGTCAAAAACTCAAAGCAAAAAAAGTCATCGTCGGGGAAAACTTTAGATTTGGGAAAGAAAGAGCCGGTGATGTAGCCAAGCTTATAGAATTTTCCAATCGATATGGATTCGCTGTTCGATCCATACCTCCCTTGACCATCGAAAATTCCGTGGTCAGCAGCAGCTTGATTCGAAAGCTCCTCTACAAAGGTGAAATAGAAAGGGCAAACAAACTCATCGGAAGACCTTATGAAATCGAAGGGACGGTCATCAAAGGCAAATCACGCGGAAGAAGACTGGGTTTTCCGACTGCGAACATTCACCCATTGAACGACATCGCCCCTCCTGGTGTTTTTATATCCAAAGTAAGGATCGGGTCCAAAATCTTCCCTTCTGTTACACACGTGGGGAGCAAACCCACCTTCGACGAAAAAGAAATTATGATCGAATCCTACATCATAGACTATAATAACAGTCTGTACGAAAAAAAACTTTATGTTCAATTTCTAAAAAAAATCAGGGAAGAAAAAAAATTCGAGACTCCTGAAGCCCTGTCTCTTCAGATAAAAAATGACTTGGAAAAAACACGCATCTATTTCCTCAATCAGGCCTCTCCATCTTGACTTTTTAAGTGATATATTGCATTTTTTTTAAGGAGTTAGCCTGTAAAATTTGGAGTCATAATGGAAGAAAAAATCAAAGCAAAAGTCATGGATGCACGCAGAATAAAAAGAGCTCTTCATCGCATGGTCACAGAAATCATCGAGTACAACCGAGATTTGAACTCCCTTGTCGTCGTGGGAATAAGAACCCGAGGCATCTATCTCGGGAAACGTGTGTCAAAAATGATAAAGGAATTGGAAAACGTCAAAATCCCGACAGGAGTTTTGGACATTACACTTTACAGAGACGATTTTTCAGAACTCGAAGCACAGCACATGGTAAAAAAAACGGAAATAGATTTTTCTGTGGGCGACAAAGAAATTCTGCTCGTGGATGACGTGCTTTTTACGGGAAGAACCATACGCGCTGCCATGGATAGCCTGTTCGATCTAGGACGGCCCAAAAGCATCCAGCTCCTTGTCCTGATAGATCGAGGACACAGGGAACTCCCTATCAGGGCTGACTATGTGGGCAAATTCCTGCCAACTTCAAAACGCGAGATCGTTCAGGTTCATCTGGAAGAAATCGATGAAACTGATGAGGTCCTTATCACAGAACCTGTCGTTGACATTTAGGAGAGCATCTTTGCTTTTCGATCATAAACATCTTCTCGCTATAGAATCATTATCTGAAGGAAACATTCGAACCATTTTGGATACGGCAGAATCCTTTCTCGAAATTTCAACACGAGATGTGAAAAAAGTCCCAACACTCAGGGGGAAAACTGTTGTCAATCTGTTTTTTGAACCGAGTACCCGAACGAGAAGCTCATTCGAAATGGCAGCAAAAAGGCTGAGTGCCGACATCGTCAATTTCAACAAATTCTTCAGCAGTGTGGTCAAAGGAGAAACGCTGAAGGATACGGTTCTCAATCTGGAAGCTATGCAATCGGATGCCATCATAATCAGGCATGCCTGCCCGGGCGCACCTCATTATGTTAGCACTTTTTGTCGTTCTCATGTCATCAATGCAGGTGATGGAGCCCATGAACATCCTACACAGGCACTTCTGGATGCATTCACTATCAGGCAGCAAAAAAAAAACATAACGGGCTTAAAAGTATTGATCGTTGGAGATATCCTCCACAGCCGAGTAGCGAGATCCAATATTTTTCTCCTCAATAAATTGGGAGCCAAAATCGTTTGTGTGGGCCCGCCGGCACTTCTCCCCGAAGGATTCAAGCGATTGGGTGTAGAATTAGATTACAACCTCGATAGGGCTATTCAAGATGCAGACGTTATCATGATGTTGAGGATCCAATCGGAAAGACAGCAAAAAAACTTTTTTCCCTCGATCAGAGAATACAGAAATATCTATGGCTTGACCCAAAAAAGATACCACCGGGCCAAAAAGAATGCTATCATCATGCACCCGGGCCCGATAAACAGAGGTGTGGAAATTTCCTCAGATTTGGCGAATTCGACAAAATCCGTCATTCTTAAACAAGTCGAGAACGGTATCGCAGTGAGGATGGCAATTTTATACCTATTGTTAGGAGGAAAAGAGCGTGAGATTACTGATTAAAAACGGACGAGTTATCGATCCGGATTCCCAGGTGGATGATACTCTTGACATCCTTATTGATCGTGGAAAATTCGCTGAAATCAAGCCCAAGATAGAAGGGGATGGATTCAAAATCATCGATGCTTCTCGACTGGTTGTCGCGCCTGGTTTTATCGATATGCATGTCCACTTACGACAGCCAGGACAGGAGGATAAAGAAACGATAAAAACCGGCTCTCTTGCTGCGGCTAAAGGAGGTTTTACCTCTATTGCCTGTATGCCTAACACGGAACCTGTCAACGACTCCCGAGACGTCACAGAATTTATTTTGGCAGAGGCAAAGCGGAATGCTGTGGTCAACGTCTTTCCGATCGCAGCCATCACCCGAGGACTTGATGGAGAAGAGATTACGGACATGGTTGATCTGCATAATGCCGGAGCGATCGCTTTCTCCGATGACGGTCATCCAGTTGAAAACAGCCTTGTCATGCGTAGGGCTTTAGAATATTCCCGTCTTGCCGATGCGGTCATTATCGATCATTGTGAGGATAGACAACTGAGTGCAGGGGGAATAATGCATGAGGGGATAACTTCCTTGAAATTGGGCATCAAGGCCATTCCTGCATCGGCAGAAGAGATCATGGTCGCACGAGATATCATCCTCGCCAAAGAAACGAAAACGAGAATACACATAGCTCATCTCAGCGTTAGAGGAGCTGTCGATCTTCTCAAGTGGGCGAAACAACAGGGTATCGACGTTACTGCAGAGGTCACTCCCCATCACCTGTTTCTCACTGATACCGCATTGGAAAGTTTCGATACCAACTTGAAAGTCAATCCTCCCATTCGGAGCGAACAGGATAGAAAAGCTCTTATCCAAGCCATTAGCGAGGGATGGATCGATGTTATCGCTACCGACCATGCCCCCCATACGCCTGATGAAAAAGATGTTGAGCTCGATCAAGCTCCATTCGGCATCAATGGATTGGAGACGGCTGTTCCTCTCCTTTTGGATAAACTGGTGAATAAGAATATCCTTTCTTTGGAAAAATTCATCGTGATGATTTCCATCAATCCGGCAAAGATCCTCGGGCTTAAAAACAAGGGAAAAATCTGCGTAGGTGCCGATGCCGACTTAACCCTCCTCAATCTTCATCAAGAAGTTGTAGTCGACACGAACCAGTTTCTCTCTAAAAGCCGCAATAGTCCTTTTAACGGATGGAAACTTAAAGGAGCCCCTGTAATGACCATTGTTGGCGGGAAAATAGTCTACTCCTGAATATGCGATGAACAAAATGTGGATACAATTCGAAAAAAAAATAAAATACCGGTTTCATGACTCAGATCTCTTAAAAATCGCGCTGACACACCGTTCTTATTCTTACGAGAGCCAAGAAGAAGACCTAACGGATAACGAAATCTTCGAATTTTTAGGAGATTCCGTATTGGGCCTGGTGGTAGCAGATTTTCTCGTAACAGCCTATCCTGGAGTGTCAGAAGGAGAACTCTCTAAATTGAAATCAACCGTAGCCAGTACAACCTCTCTTTCTTTGTTCGCAAAAAATATCAAATTGGATAAATATATATTGCTGGGAAAAGGGGAAGAGAAAAGTGGGGGGAGGAAAAAAAAGACCATACTTGCGGGAGCATATGAGGCTTTGATCGCTGCCATCTATCTAGATGGAGGATTTCATGAAGCCAAAAGGTTCATTATGGAGCACCTCAAGCCTTTTTTCAGGAAAATCAACGTGGATAAATTTTTTATCAACAATTACAAATCTGCCCTTCAAGAGTATTTTCAGAAAGAGAGCCTGCCGGCTCCCAATTACAAAATGGTCACAACCCAAGGGCCCGACCATAAAAGACAATTCACCGTAGAAGTCTTATTGAAAAAAAGTTGCCTGGCCAAAGCCACAGGAAGTTCGAAAAAAGAAGCGGAGCAAAAAGCGGCCCAAAAAGCCCTTAAAAGTTTGCTGGGAAGAAAAATGAGAGGTTTCACGGATGACACCTTTCTTTTGAAAAAAAAACGTGGATGAATCTTCTTATTTCAAAGCTTTTCGCTTCACTAGTTTTAACGGATGAAAGTTTCAGATGAGCAAATGTGTACGGTGCCACAAACGCAAAGCCAAACGATTTTGTCCGGCATCGGGAAAATCCATATGCAGTTTGTGTTGCGGGCAAATAAGGGAAAAAGAAATTCACTGCCCCCCCTCTTGTGCCTTTCTTTCCAAGCATAGGTCCTATCAAGAAAAAAGAACGGTTGAAAAAAAACGGGCGCCTCAGAGTTTCTCCGCTCTGGAGGAAGAGGATATCCTTAAAGATGAACGAATGGCCTGGTTGGCTTTTCATATCGAAACCCCTGTGAAAGAATACGCGGAAAAAAAACCAATCCTTGACGACAAGGAAGTTTTGATCGCATTGGAATACGTTAGAGAAAAAATCGAGAAAGGCCGTGGGATCATTGTCCTACCCAACGATGCCATGAAATTCAAAAATGATTTGGGTGAAGCCATGTACCGTATGATCGAACGATGTCGGTTCGAGGGGCGGATTATCATGACGGGAAAACTTCGCTCTTACTCCCAGCAAGAAAAGTTGAAAGTTCTGGATAGGTTAATAGCGATCGTGAAACTTCTCGCCAGTGGAAATCTCGATGGGACCGCTTACATTCAAGCTGTTTTTGAAAGATTCGCCCAGATGAAGGACTTGAGCCGGGAAAAAAAGGTCCTCACGATAGGGTAGCTTGCTTTCCCTTGCTCATGAATACAGCGATAAATTCCAATTCTGGAATATTGCTTAACACGATTTTTACGATGGCCGCTATCGGGACAGCCAAAATCATCCCGGGAATTCCCCACAACCATCCCCAAAAAAACAGGAAAAAAAGTATGACGAGTGGACTGAGATCCAAGCCCTCCCCCATCAGCCTTGGTTCGATAACCGCTCCCATGATCTGTTGGATGAGGACCAGAATTACGAGAATCCAGATAGCGGGCCAAATGGATTCGAATTGAAAAATGGCGATGAACACCGGAATAGCTGTCGCGATGAAGGAGCCGATATTCGGGATATAATTCAGAAGAAACGTCAATAAGCCAAACAAAATAGCAAAATCCATCCCAAAAAGGGTCAAAACGAGGAAGGCGAAAACACCTGTGAATAAGCTCACTACGGTTTTTATGGCCAAGTAACGTTGGATTTGGCTGTCGATATTCTGGATTACCCCAAAGACTTGGGAAGCTCTCTCATCTGTGAAAGCTTGATTGATTTTTGGGCCGATCCGGCCTCTACCTGCCAAAATGAAAACCAAAAACAGCAGGACCAAAAAAAGATTCGAGACAAAGTCAAAAAAGGGACCCAAAGCATCCAGCAGGAATCCTCCTACCTTGCTCAAATCTAACTGTTTGGCCCAATCAAACGGTTGCCACTCTAATCCAGAAAGGTTTGACCTCTCTTGAATGGATGCGATGAGGGAATCTACTTTTTGGCTATAATTGGGCAGTTCAGCCGCAAATGTTTTTCCCGTCGTGTAGATAAGCGAAGCTAAAAGGTAAAGGATGAAAAACGTAAAAATCAGGATAAAAATAATAGAAATAATCCGAGGGATTTTGAGGCGGGTTAAAAAATCCAGCATGGGAGCCAGAACAAACGAAAGAAAAACGGCAAGAGAAAAGGGGAAAAGCACGGGTTTGGCCAATCGGAGCACAACACCTCCGATAAATATGACGATGATCAACATCGAGGCTGTTACGACCTTGTTTCCCTGCATGCCTAACACCTTTGCCCATGATTATATTCTTTTGCCTCGGGAAATAAAAGCATTAATTCCCTCTGGCTTCTGTCCCATCAGTTCAGATGAATCATCCCCTCCAGAAAGGTGAATGCAGGGGGGGGAATATCACCCCTCTATTCACCGTAAAAGGCGATTGACCCCTAAAAATGCCAGTATAAAATCATGGGAGAGAAATGGAGAAGACTTAGTTTATGGAAGAAAAGGTGCAAATTGAGTAAAATGAAAATACTAATAGCTGAAGATGATTTTATTTCCTGCAAAGCTCTTGAGGATAATCTCAAGGAATGGGGATATGATGTGGTCTCCGCCAATAACGGTAGCGACGCTTGGGACCTCGCCCGGACCAAGGATATCCGACTGGCAATTCTTGATTGGAATATGCCTGGCATCGACGGGATCGAACTTTCTCAGAGAATCCGTAACGAATACCAGAAAGAGGACTCAAAGTACATATACATCATTCTCCTTACTGGAAGGGGCGGACAGGACGATATCATCCAGGGATTATCCACTGGAGCCGATGACTATATGACTAAACCCTACAGCTTTGTTGAACTCAAATACAGGGTTCAGAATGGAGAACGAATCATCAAGAATGAGGACAAACGTATCAGGCTGGCAAGTCTCGACAACTTGACAAAACTATGGAACAGGAACAAAATATTCGATTTTTTAGATACAGAGCTCGAAAGAGGACACCGAGAGAGCACAGCGACCGGAGTCGTGATGATTGATATCGATCATTTTAAACGGATCAACGACCGCTACGGACATCTCATCGGAGACGAAGTTCTCGTCGAGGTGGCAAACAGGTTAAAGAACGCTATCCGCCCCTATGACAGGATCGGTCGCTATGGGGGAGATGAAATTCTTGTCGTTCTTCCAAATTGCGGGAACAAAGAAGCGAAAAATATCGCAAAGAGATTGTATGATTCTGTCGCCAAGGAAAAGATACCCACCGAGGTTGGTTCCCTGAAAATCAACATCAGTATCGGATGCGCATCTAACGAGATGGATACGCATGTCTCAAAAATGGAGTTGATCCAAGCGAGCGATAGCGCTCTTCTGTCCGCAAAAAAGAAAGGTCGAGACAGGATAATCCTATCCCGAATGCTTTAAGCAGGGATAAAATGAAGGACGAAAAAGACATTTTTAAAAGTCTCAGAAAAGAAATGAATATTCCTTCTGAAAAAGATGCCGCTGAAAACTTGGAAAAAAAGCTACAACTCGAAAGAGCGTATGTCGATCAACTTTTCGAAAGCGCTCAAGAGGCCATCGTTTTAGCTGATAAACAAGGCCACGTCTTGAGGATAAACAGCGAATTCATGAGAATGTTCGGATATTCGAATGAAGAGATTGTGGGGCAACACATCGACCAGCTCGTCGCTCCGTTCGACTCCCAAGATCAAGCACTTTTCATCACACAAAGAACCATTCGCGGAGAAAAACTGAGATTGGAGACAGCTAGACGCCGGAAGGACGGGAAACTGCTCGATGTATCTGTTCTTACATCTCCCATCATCGTCGATGGAAAATTAGAGGCCGTCTACGGCATTTACCGTGACATCTCTGAGCAGAAAAAAATAATCGATGTCCTTAAAAACTCAGAAAAAAGATTCCAGGATATTGCCCTCAGCTCTGCAGACTGGATATGGGAAGTGGATAGAGAAGGGGAATACACTTTTGCATCGGGCAGAGTGAAACAGATACTTGGGTTTGAACCTGCTGAAATTATCGGGAAATCTCCTTTTGATCTGATGACTCCGGAGGACACGCCTAAGGTCAAGGAAGCCTTCATGCAGATATTCCAGGAGAAAAGGCCTATCGTTGACTTGGAAAACTGGAACCTGACGAAAGAAGGGAAAAAAGTCCTTCTTTTAACCAATGGGGTTCCCATTTTAAGTGACGAAGGAGAGATTCTTGGATACCGTGGTGTGGACAAGGACATAACCGAAAGAAATTGGACAGAAACCCAACTAAAGGAAAATGAAGAAAAATACAGGATGATTTATGAATCCTTCCATGATGTTTATTATCGAACGGATAAGAATGGTCTTGTCACAGAAATCAGCCCTTCTGTATTCAATCAATCCGGATACACCCCAGAAGAAGTTATAGGCCATCCCGTGACGAAATTTTATGAAAACTCGCGCGATCTCGATGGACTGATGGAAAAATTGAAAGAGCACGGAATCGCAAATGACTATGAATTGAAGCTCAAGTCAAAATTTGGGAGGAAAATACATGCTTCCGTCAATGCAAGATTGATCTTCGACTCAGACAACCATCCCATCGGCGGGGAAGGTGTCCTCCGCGATATTACCGAACGTAAACAAGCAGAAGAATTGCTTAAAAAAAGTGAAGAGCATTTCAAAAATATATTCAAAGAATCTCCTATCGGGATCGAGTTGTATAATTCAGGGGGGGATCTGATCGATGCTAATAGAGCAAGCCTGAATATTTTCGGGATCCAGAACATAGGAGGTTCTAACCGGCTCAATCTGTTTCAAAATCCCAACCTGCCCGAAGAAGTGAGGAACAAGCTGATCAGAGGGGAAACCGCAAGATACGAAACCCTTTACGATTTTGAGAGAATCAAGGAATTCAACATATACAACACCTCCAAAAATGGGTCCATATTTCTGGATGTTCTCATAACTCCAATCGGAAAAGACAGCAAAAATAATCCGGGGGGTTATTTGGTCCAACTCCAAGATATCACCGAACGCAAAATAACCGAAGAAGCCCTGAACAAAGAAGCAGCCAAACTTTCGGCCATGATATCCGGCATGGAAGAAGGAGTTGTCTTTGCCGACAGAAACAACATCGTCGTGGAAGTGAACGATTATTTCCTCAGATTAACAAAAAGAGAAAAGGTTGATGTCATCGGCCAGAGTTTATGGGATTTCCACACCGGATTATCTGCCGACACAGTTAAAAATCATATCGAAAATTTCCGAACCTTCCCCCGGTCTCAACCGATCATCATTCAAAGACCCATGTTCGGACTGGAAACGATCATGCGGCTTCAGCCCATCTATTTCAAAAACAGGTACGAGGGCATCATCGTGAACCTGCTTGATGTGACCCAACTTGTATCGGCACAAAAAAAAGCTCAAGGAGCAGACCAGGCAAAAAGCGAATTTCTTGCCAATATCAGCCACGAGATCCGCACCCCCATGAACGGCATTTTGGGCATGACGGATCTGGTCCTCGAAACGAATCTAACTCCTGAACAAGAAGAATATATAACAGGCATCCAGAAATCAGCTGAATCCATGATGACACTCATCAACGATCTGCTGGATTTCACAAAAGTTGAAGCGAACAAAATAGAATTGGAAATGATCCCCTTCAATGTCCATGATTTTGTCTACGAAACAGTGACTCCACTCGCGCTGGATGCCTACAAGAAAAAACTAGATTTAATCTGTGATGTGCCCCCTTCGATGCATCTCAATGTCATCGGCGATCCTGTCCGATTGAGGCAAATTCTCGTCAATCTCATATCCAATGCGATAAAGTTTACCAAAGAAGGTGAAGTCGTCGTTTCGGTCAAAGAAGAACTAAAAACAGCCGAGGGCATTTCTCTTCAGTTCACCGTCCGGGATACAGGGATAGGAATCGCCGAGGATAAACAACAAATCATATTCGATGCATTCGCCCAGGCTGATGGTTCCATGACACGCAAATTCGGCGGAACTGGATTAGGGCTCTCGATATCCCGACAGTTTACCGAATTGATGGGAGGCCGTATATGGGTGGAAAGCGAGATCAACCAGGGAAGTCAATTTCACTTCACGGCCAAATTGAGTCTGGATCCGGAGGCCCATGAGGCACTTGCAAACAGTGAACCCCTCCAATTCGACAACACTCCTGTGCTTGTGGTCGATGACAGTGCCACGACGAGGCGTATTCTTAGGGAAATGTTGAATAATTGGAATTTGAGTGTCCAGGAGGTGGGAAGTGCTGAGGAAACGGTAACACTTATCGACAGAGCTGAGCGAGATAGCAATCCTTTTGCGCTTTATCTCCTGGATGCATACCTTCCTGGGATGGAAAGCTTTATCTTGCAGGACCATATGAGACACAACCCAAACATGGCCAAATCCACGGTCATGTTGCTGGCCTCCCCGAACCACAAAGGCGATGCTGCCCCATGGCAGAAGCTAGGCTCTCCTTTATTTGTTACCAAACCCATAAAAAGTACCGCAGTAAGGGAAGTGGTCAAGAAAATTCTCAAAGATTCCCCTGAAGAAAAAGTTCGGGATGATCAGGTTCCGATCCCAGTCCAAGGCAAACCCATTCCTTCGTCCCAGGTTTCCGCAGATAGGCTGCCAACAGAAGTAATCCCTAAGTCAGCAGAAGAAAAAAAACCTGATAAACCCCTCAACTCCTATCGAGTTCTCATCGCTGAGGATAACATCGTGAATCAAAAAGTGGCTTATTTCATGCTTGAAAAACAGGGTCACCTGGTGACAGGAGTGAGGGATGGAAAAGAGGCGGTAGAGGCCGTGGATAAGGGGATCTTCGATGTGATCCTGATGGACATCCAAATGCCCAATATGAATGGATTCGAAGCCACTGCAGCTATCAGGGAAAAAGAAAAAAATGCAGATAAGCGCACCCCCATCATAGCCATGACAGCTCATGCCATGAAAGGCGACAGGGAGATGTGCCTTGAGAAGGGCATGGATGATTATGTTCCGAAACCTCTCAAAGCAGATGAACTTCTCACCAAGATCGAGGAGGTCGTCCAAAAATTCGGTAAAGCAAACAAATAAAAAATTGAGAACATGGTAAAACAATCCACTCAGAATAAAGAACAGATCATAAAAGTGTTGATCGCAGAAGACAATGCCGTATCCGCAAAAATCTTGCAAAAAAATATCAACGATTGGGGTTATGAAGTTGTCGTTGCCAAAGATGGAAAAGAAGCCTGGGCAGCCCTTAGAAATGAGGGAATAAGGCTTGCGGTCCTTGATTGGATGATGCCAGAGATCAACGGTATCCAATTATGTAAAAAAATCCGTGAAAATGATCACAAAGGAGAGGACCAGCAATACACCTATATCATTCTTTTGACAGCCAAGGATGAACAAAAAGACCTTATCAAGGGTTTTTCGGCCGGAGCAGACGACTACATCACGAAACCATTTAATCACCTAGAATTGAAGGCCCGGCTAAAAACGGGAAAACGAATCATCGACTTGCAAAGACAGCTTCAGAAACAGGCATCCCGCGATAGTTTGACTGGACTCTGGAATCGAAAACGCATGTTTCGTATTCTTGACAAAGAGATCCATCGTGCCCATCGGAACAACCTGCCAGTTGCTATTCTCATGATCGACATCGACAAGTTCAAGTCGATCAACGATACCTATGGCCATCAAATTGGTGATTTGGTCATCAACGAGGTTACCGACATCTTGAGGAAGAACATCCGTAGCTACGATGAGATCTGCCGATATGGAGGAGATGAATTTCTCGTCATCCTTCCCAATTGCAATTCGGCCAAAACAGAATTGATCGGGGACCGACTCAGGATAAATGTGACCAAACACAGGATTAAAAGCGATAACCTATCTCTGAATGTCGCGCTAAGCTTTGGAGGAGCTTCCACAGAAGGCTATGCTTCGGATATCACATCAGAAACACTTATCATGGAAGCTGATGAAGCTCTTCTCGAAGCTAAAAATAGAGGCCGCAATTGTGTGGTTATAAAAAAAATAAGGGATAAGATGTGAAACAAAATGTCAGACATGGATAATTTAAAAAATGCAGGGCCGATCGATATGGATTCTGTTCTGGAGAGAGTGGGTGGAGATGAATCATTCCTCCGTGAACTGCTGGATATTTACATCGAAGATTTTATAGAAAAATACGCCTTGCTCGAACAAGCCATATCACAGGGTGATTCTAATAATATTAAAGAAATCGGGCACAGTCTCAAGGGCTCTTCCGGGAATTTGAGCTTAAACGGTCTTCATGAAACAGCATATGGTATCGAATTATCGGGAAAAGAAAACGATATCGAACAGGCAAAAATCCATTTCATCCGCCTGAAAGAAGAATTCAAAAAACTCAAAGATTTCCTTCCTCTTGAAAAAAGACAGAACATCGAACAAAAAATGCCGAATTTGGAATAAAATGCCAGAAGAAAAAATGTCTAGAGACACCGCCCCGATCGATTTGCCATCCGTGATGGATAGGATAGGCGGGGATGAGGCCTTTCTTCAAGAATTGATCGACATCTTCATCGAAGATTTTATCAAAAAATACACAAAACTCAAGCAGGCCATCGATCAGAATGATTTCCAGACGATAAAAAAAATCGGGCACAGCCTCAGAGGGTCCTCTGGAAATTTGAGTTTAACCGGGCTCCATCTCATCACCACAGAAATGGAACATTCAGGAAAGGAAAAAAATATCGAACAGGCAAAAAATCTCTTTATTCAACTGAATAAAGAATTCGAGAAACTCAAGAATTATCTTCCTTCCGAAAAAAGGTTATCCATCGACCAGAAGTGGGAAGAGTTCAACTGTGAGGACAAACCTGTCCTATCGAGGGAAAAATCGGATAAGGACTCCGATGTTACTATTCTTGCGGCAGATGATTCCGTTCCCAATCAAGTGTTGATTAAGTTTTATGCTACCCAAGCTGGTTTTCAGATCGACATAGCACGGGATGGAAGAGAAGCCGTAGATTTTTTCCGGAAAAAGGATTATTCAATCGTCTTTTTAGACATCCACATGCCCGAGATCGATGGCTTCGAAGCCCTCAACCTGATGCGTCAGATCGAACTCGAAAATATCCTTCTTAAAACGCCTATCATCGCGCTCACAGGCTCCACATTTCAAGAAGAAGGAACAACATGTTTGGATGCGGGATTCGACGATTTCGTCGAAAAATCTTCTCTTCAGGAAACATTGGCAGAAATCATCCAGAATCATGTGAAATCCACGCGTGTTCAGGTTAAGACCATACAATTGGATAAGTCTATCCTTCCCTTGATTCCTGAATATCTTGAAAACAGGAAAGAAGATATCCAAAAAATCAGGCATGCACTTGAAAAACAAAATTTTAGCGTGATCGAAGACCTCGGTCACAAGATGAAAGGATCGGGAAAGTGCTATGGATTCGAAACGATCAGTATGATTGGCAACAGGATCGAAGCGTTTGCAAAGCAAAAAAACGCTGGCGAGATCGAAGAGTCTGTAGGACAGATGCAGGATTATCTATCCAACCTTCAACTCAAATAGCCCGGATCATTCAACAATCATTTTGACAGATTCAATCAGTTTTGAGAGATATCTCTCCCCAACCTCTTCGAATCCATCTGAAATTTTCATCACACCACACAGGATATTATCGACCTGAGAGAGATAAATGTTGTGGTAATACCTATCCTTTATCTGGAATCCTAGCGGAATTTTTTGTACGGACGCGGATCCTTTCGCCTCAAGATATTTTTTCAATATGTCTGCGGTTTCATCAATATTTTCCCCCTCGATTAAAAAACAATCGAAAGAAAGTTCCTTCATCTTGTAACTTACAAAATAGCCATTATGAAGAAATTTATACCCCATAACATTTCTCAGGATGAATTTTTCGGTATTTGGGATCAAGCCTTCTTGAGGGAAAGCTTTCAAATAAGCTGGGAATCCTCCCTTGTTTTCCACACGGTTCACTATCCCTTCAGAAAAATCACGAAGCCACTTATCGCGTCTGTCTCCACAATCAAAACAGAGTAGCTTTACATAATAGCGCCCGACAAGAAAATTCAAGGTTCCTTCTTCTACGTAGCCCTGAGTTCCTAAACTCAAAAATTCATTATCCGGATAACGCTCAGCGCTATAGATACCAAAAGAATTTTTATGGTTTCCCATGTCATAGATCTCCACAGCGACAGAATCTGAGGAACCGCTTTTTTTGTATTCGGCCACGATCAACTCCTTGAAATCATAAGAAAGATAGATCTCGGCAGCTCCGTCGATGTATTCAAATAAAGTCTCAGGAAAATATGTTTGGGGAGTCCCCGCGGATTGCATCCCTTCCACAACTGGCAGAACTTCTTTTAATAAGATTTGGGTCCCTTGCTCCGCACGGCTGTAAAAAACGCCCAATACAAGTAAGAACACAAGGCTGCTGCACACGATCCTTTTTATTTGTCTTTGCAAAACAGATCTCATATCAAAAACTCCTTCTGAAAAATATTCATAACATCATGCCTATCATTTTGCCAGATTATTATGGAAAAATAAATGGGGACATCCCAATCGGTACCGAAGGGGACGTCCCCCTTGACAGGGTATGGAGGAAAGAGTAATTTGAAATCAGAGAGAGAAACAGGTCAAAACGAGAAAAAAAAATGTCGAAGGTGGTCATTATAACAGGAAAAAACATATTTTCTCCGGACAATGATGTCAGCGATAAAATTCTTGTTCACATGTACACAAAGGGGATTAGAGCATTGACAGGACTGCCAAAACTGAAAGATTGCTTCCGCAGCTTTCTTCCTGTGAGGAATACTATCGGTATCAAAATCAACACCATAGGAGGAAAAGGTATATCCACACGTCCAAATGTAGCCCTTTGCCTCGCTCAAACTGTATCAGAAAATCATGGTGAAGTTGGGGATATTATCATATGGGACCGGACCAACCGAGAGTTAAGAGAAGCAGGGTACAAACTAAATAGGAATGGGGAGGGAATCAGGGTTTTTGGGACGGATACCCAGGGTATAGGATACAACCGCAATCTCGTTTCTCACCATAATATCGGAAGCCTTTTTTCCTCCATCCAAGCAGATCAAGTTACTTCCTCTATCAGTCTCGCCATCCTCAAAGATCATGGATTAGCTGGAGTAACGGCAGGGATGAAAAATTATTTTGGGGCGATCCACAATCCCAACAAATATCATGATACGAATTGCGATCCTTATGTGGCAGAAGTTTTCGACACCTCTCTCATCAAGAATAATCACAGGCTTACCATCTTGGATGCACTGATCGTTCAATATCACCGAGGGCCTTCTTTTCACTCCCGCTGGGCGGAAAAACAGGGAATGCTTATATTCAGTTTCGATCCTGTCGCCGCAGATACTATAGGCTGGCAAATCATCGAAAAACTGAGAGCCAAAAAGGGTCTCCCCTCTTTGGACGAAGAAGACAGAACGCCCAGGTATTTAAAAACAGCTGAAAAAATGGGATTAGGGATTGCGGATTTAGACAAGATAAATATCGAGGAAGTGGAAGTGTAGCATGAATCGAAGGCACTTCCTAAAGACCGCAGGAACAGCCAGTGCATTGACCTGCTCTGGATTGACCTCCATGCTTATCGAGCTGCACGCGTTCACCCAAAACGCCAATCTGTCCAAGGTCGAAGCCCGCTATTACAAAAAACATCCTGATCGGGAAGTCGAATGCACACTCTGTCCTCGCCTTTGCAAACTCGGGGATAAGGAACGAGGCTATTGCGGAGTCAGAGAAAATATCGGAGGGACATATTACACCCTTGTGTACGGAAAAGCATGCTCCATACATATCGATCCGATAGAAAAAAAACCTCTTTTCCACTTTTTGCCCGCAAGTAACGCATTGTCCATCGCCACAGCCGGTTGTAATGTGAACTGTAAATTCTGTCAAAATTGGGAGATATCCCAGGTCAGACCAGAACAGATCCGACATGCCGATTTTCCCCCGGAGGCAGTCGTCCTCATGGCTGAAAAAAATAACTGTCCTGTCATTGCATATACCTATTCAGAGCCAACGGTATTTTATGAGTACATGTTCGACACAGCGCAGATGGCGCGTAATAAAAACATCAAAAATGCCGTCATCACAGGCGGACACATCAATCCCGAGCCCTTGATGGAGCTGACAAAGGTAGTGGATGCTATCAAGGTGGACCTGAAGGCATTTTCCCAAGATTTTTATACTCAATACGTTCGTGGAGAGCTCCAACCTGTGCTCGACGCGATAAAAATCATCTCCAAAAGCGATGCCTGGTTAGAAATTGTCTATCTTGTCATTCCCACACTCAATGACAAACCTTCTGAAATTCGCAAAATGGCCCAATGGATACTCCAAGAAGTCGGACCAGATGTTCCTGTTCATTTTTCGCGTTTTCAACCAATGTATCTTTTGAAAAATCTACCCCCCACGCCCATCTCGACACTGGTCGATGCCCATGATGTCGCCACACAAGAAGGTCTCCGCTATGTCTATATCGGAAATGTGCCCGGTCATAAATCTGAAAACACTTACTGTGCTTATTGCCACAATACCATCATCGAAAGAATTCAGTATCACATCCAAAAAATCGAAATACAGGGAGGAAAATGTAAATTCTGTGGAGCCCTCATTCCCGGAGTCTGGACCTAGATTTTTCGAATGAGAAAGAATCTGCCTCCCTTTCTGTTGGGTTTTCTTGCTCTCTCATTCCAAATCTTCCTGTTGAGAGAGTTCTCTGTTCATTTTTATGGGAATGAAATCACGTTTGGCTTTATTCTCGCCTCCTGGCTTCTTTGGGGAGGATTGGGAAGTCTATTTGCTCCAAAAGTCCGATGGAATATTTCGCGCCTTCCATATGTTTATTATCTTGTCATCCTCCTTTTCCCGATATGCTTGGTCCTCCTCCGACTTTCTCGCTTCGTTCTAGGCACGCTCCCTGGTGAAATCACAGGGATTACTCCGATGCTTCTTTTTTCGTTTGGTCTTTCGTTGATCATCAGTTTTCCCCTCGGGGTTTTGTTCGTGTTCAACGCCTCATTCCTGAGAGGGAATGTCACACAAGTCTATCTAATGGAATCATTGGGATCGGCGGTTGCCGGGATAGCTGTCTATTTCTTTTTCATTCCAGCCCTTTCGAACTGGCAAGCGACCGCTTTCATCGGGGCTATTGTCTCGCTCCTTGTCTATGTGTTTATACAAAACAGGAAACAGGGCTTCAGTTTTCTCCTTCTCCTCTTTTTTCTGGCGGCTTTTTGGGCATTTGATCTCCCCAGCCAGAAAATCCACTGGAAACCGTTTGAGATGATCGAAGCCAAGGACACTCCATATGGAAAGCTACAGGTCATTCAGACAAAAGAAATGCTTTCCCTGTTCAACAACAGCCGCCTGATATATTCTTTTCCCAATCTTTCCGCATCTGAAGAATCCGTCCACTTCACCTTGTTGCAGAGACCTAAATCGGAAAAAATCCTTTTGATCGGTGGCGGAGCTGGCGGAAGTCTGGGCCAAGTTCTTAAATATCCAAAAATCCATGTGGATTATGTCGAGCTCGATCCAGCGATAATCCGGCTGTCGCTCAAATACCTCCCCCAGCAAGAAATCGCTCATCTCAAAGACGAACGGGTCCAGATCCATTTCCAAGATGGTCGGGCTTTCCTGAACAAAACTCCCGGTTCCTACGACGCCATCATTCTCAACCTCCCCGACCCATCCACGGCTCAAATCAATCGTTTCTACACAATGGAATTTTTTTCCCTAGTAAAAAGGAAACTTTCCCCAAATGGTATTTTTTCTTTCCGTGTTTCATCCGCTGAAAATTACATCAGCGATGAACTCCAAGATTTTCTTGCTTCTCTTTACTTCACTTTAAAAGAGGTTTTCCCCGAAGTGGGTATCGTTCCTGGGGATACCAACATTTTCCTCGCCAGCTCGGGGCCGATTTCTCTCGATCATGAAGTGCTGGCCAAAAGAATCGACCGATTAGATCTCAAAAACACGTATATCCGATCCCAGTCACTGTTCTCCCGCTTGAGCCCTTTAAGGCTTAATTTGTTGAAAGAGACTTTGATCCAAGGTCACAAATCCCTCAATGTCGACCTCATTCCCATCAGTTATTATTTCGATTCTGTATTATGGAACTCACAGTTTCAAGGCCTGGAGGCCTCTCTATTTCGGTTCACCTCACGACTGGGGAGATTTTGGCTGCTCGATTTCCCATTGATCGTACTGCTGCTCATCATGTTTTTATTGGGACGGGGACATAAAAAATCATCTTTTCTTCTTCTTCCTCTA
>Ga0307445_10000604_pt1 | contig 19607 bp, 7 predicted proteins | sample SalMarSW160330MG_FD_202147 | JGI IMG/M metagenome (GOLD analysis project Ga0307445, IMG submission 202147) | Salt marsh sediment microbial communities from the Plum Island Ecosystem LTER, Massachusetts, United States - SW1603-30 | ecosystem: Environmental > Aquatic > Marine > Intertidal zone >... | reverse complement strand
TCTATTCGTGAGTACCTAAACTTTCTTAACATTGCACTTGGTTCACTTGGCGAGTCAGTTTCGGGGTTTCATGCCTACCGAAAATCGCACCAGATAACGGAAGAACAATTTCAGAAGCTGGATAAATTGGCTTACAAACTGGAAAATGGATTACTGAAATTGGTCGAAAGCCTGGAACAAAAAAGAGAGCGTGGAGAATGGATCGACCATCTCATGATCAAGGAGGCCAATGCAGCGTATGGAAACGAATAACCCTTTCAGCAAATTACATTCAAGGCATATTAAGGATACTCCATTATTCCATTACTCCATCACTCCAGCATGCAGGTGCCCAAAGCTCGAGAATCCACAAGAGGACTGATTATGGACATGGGTGATAAGAAAGGAAGGGTTTTCGTCCTCGGCCTGGATGGCGCCACACTGGACGTCATGATGCCCATGATTGAAAGGGGAGAGCTGCCCGCCTTTAAGAAGATCATGACAAGTGGCGGTTGCGGCAGGTTGAGATCTGTTGCCCCGCCGCTGTCTCCGCCGGCCTGGGTCTCCTTTGCCACGGGAAAAAACCCTGGGAAAAATGGCATCATAGGTTTTACCCGGATGGTTCCGAATACCTATAAGTTGGCCTTGGTCAGCGGACAGGACAACCAATCACGAACCGTTTGGGAGTTGCTGAGCGACGCTGGAAAAAAGGTGATTGTTCTCAACGTGCCCATGACCTATCCACCAAGGCCGGTCAACGGGCTCATGATTAGTGGGCTGGACACGCCTGATGTGCATTCGGATTTCACCTATCCGCCTTCGTTGAAAGAGGAGATATTCTCCCGCTTTCCGGATTACAGGATCAACCTCCAGCTGGGGGGCTATCTGCAAAGTGACAGGAGAAGACGTACGGCCCTGCGCATGATCCTTGACAACATAGACTCCAGGTATAGGGTGACCGAATACCTGATGGATCAGTATCCGTGGGATTTTTTCATTGTCAAGTTCAATAATCCGGACATTGTCCAACACCACTTCTGGAAATATATGGATCCGGACCACCCTGAGTACGACCCTGGATGCGCCGATGATCTCAGGCAGGCCATCTTCTCCGTATACAGGAGACTGGATGAAGTGGCTTCCCTGGTCATGGAGAAATTGGATGAAGACACCACGTTTCTGGTCATGTCTGATCACGGTGCCGGCGCTCGAATAAACAAGGTCGTTTACCTGAATGAATGGCTGAGGGAAAGGGGGTATCTCAAGGCCTTGGACGGCAGGCAGCGCAGTCACGGCCGTCTTAAGAGTGGTTTGCCCGGACGGATTTTTTCCTGTGGAAACAAGCTCCTGTCGTTTCTGTTTCGCAACACCTCTCCGAAGGCGAGGATCTTCCTCAAGAACCTGGCCCCGAGGACCTTTTCTCGCCTGTCTCTTCACTTCAAATTTTCAGGGTGGTTGTCTGCCATTGACTGGTCACAGACATCCGCCTTTCTGGCGGAACAAGAGTGCCTGAGGATAAACTTGAAGGACGTCTATCCCCAAGGGGTCGTTGAAAAAAGAGACTATCTGAAAGTAAGAGATAAAATCATTCGAGAACTCAAGTCTCTCAGAGATCCGGAGACCGCAGAGACGGTCTTCGAGGACGTGCTGGCACGAGAGGAAGCCTTCGGGGTGCCTGATGACGATACGTTGCCCGACATACAACTGATCACCAGGGAGGCGAAATACGACATCACCGGGAGGCTTGTTAAAAAGGGGGCGTTTTCAGGCAATACATTTGTCAGGAAGGAATCCCATGCGCGCAGTGCCAACGGCATGCACAGGCCCGAAGGTGTTTTCTTCATGAAGGGACCTCACGCCAGCACCGGCCTGAAACTCGAAGGTCTGAAACTCGTGGATGTATGCCCGACCATCCTTTTTGCCATGGACATGCCGGTGCCCATGGACATGGATGGAAAGGTCATTGACAAAGCCTTCCAGAACGATTTCATGAAGACCCATCCGGTCGAATATAAAGAATACGGCCGTTATCGAGAATCCCCGGAAGAACCCGCTGCTGTCTACTCTTCGGATGAAGAATCTAAGCTTGTGGATAACTTGAGGTCCCTGGGATACATGGATTGAGATCGATGGAATCTTCCTCCAAAGTGTTTTGTATCGGATTGGACGGAGGCACTTTTGACCTCATGGATCCGTGGCTCCAGATGGGGTATCTGCCGAACATTCAACAGCTGATCGAGAAGGGGACCCGAGCGACTCTCAACTCCGTCATACTCCCCTTTACGCCACAGGCATGGGGTTCTTTCATGACCGGCATGAATCCCGGGAACCACGGTGTTTTCGGGTTTAAGGAAAAGACGGAGGGAAGGTACTCTTTTCAATTCGTCAATAACCGGAGCATTAAATCGAAAACACTCTGGCGGTACCTGAGCGACCACGGGAAGCCGGCCATTCTGATCAACATTCCTATGACCTATCCCCCTGAGGAGATCGAGGGGGTGATCGTCGGCGGCATGGACTCTCCAGGGATCGATTCAGATTTCACCTTTCCACCCGAAATAAGGCAGGAGATCTTTGAGGTAGAGAAAAACTACGTCATTCATCTCCACGTGGGTGCCGGTTACTTGGATTCGGACAAGAAGAGGAGGAGGGCCGTTCAGGAACTTATCCATATGGTCGAATGCAGAGAGAAGTTGATCCTCCATTTCATGGAAAAGTCTGCCTGGAATTTCTTTGCTGTGAATTTTTCCGCTATTGATCAGGTCCAGCACCATTTCTGGAAGTACCTGGGTGGAAAAAATGAATTCGACGATGTGATACTGCAAGTCTACAAGAGAGTGGATGAAGCAGTCGGCAGGATTTGCCGGGAGGTGCCTCCTGACACGACGCTGTACATGATGTCCGACCATGGATCAGGTCCTGCTTCACCCCATGTCTTCTTCGTGGATGAATGGCTGAGGGAACTGGGGTTGCTTCGGTTCAGAAAATCCGTTTCAGTCCGAGGCGTGGCCATGAGGTTCGTTAAGTGGGCGTTAAGCGTGTCGTCGCAGAGACTCTCTTCCGGGCTGAAGGATCACTTGATGCGCTGGTTCCCGAGTATGCGGGTGAAGTCTCAAGGATACGTACGCCGGGCCTTGATCGACTGGGCAAACACCAAGGTGTATTCGGGTGAACACCCGTCTACACTGCGGCTTAACGTGAAAGGGAGGGACCCGGAAGGCACTGTGGATGAAGGTGAATACGATCAACTGAGAGACGAGCTGATCAAGAGGCTCGAGTCCCTGAGTCACCCTCAAACAGGGGAGTCACTGATTGAGAGGGTTTACAGGAAGGAGGATCTTTATCATGGCGATCTCTTGCATGCGGCGCCGGATCTGATCATCCATCCAAAAGACTTCTCACACCAGATTAAGGGGGGCCGCTTCCCAAGCAGCTATTACAGTCAGGTCATTTCTGACAAAAATCCAAAGGAGTTCTTTGTCAATGGTGTTCACCGCCTGAACGGGATATTCGTTGGGGCGGGGCCGGGCATCAGAAGCAACTACGTGCATGCCCCGTTGCATATTACTGATCTTTTTCCAACGATCTTGTATTCTCTTGGCATGGAAATCCCGGAAACAGTGGACGGGAGAGTCGCTGAGGGGATATTTGACGAGGACTTCCTCTCCACTCATCCGGTCCGCTTTTGTGACTATGCTTTGAAAAAAGGGGCGCAGATCTGCGGGGGACAGAAGACCTACGAGGAGGAAGACTCGGACAAGATTGCAGAATCGTTGAGGGGACTGGGGTATATTGATTAGCTGGAAGCAATTAAGAGCTTAAAGCTCAAAGGTGAAAGCTCAAAGGTGGAAGGCTGAAGGTTCAAAGGCGGTTTGATTGGTTCAATTGGTTGTATTGGTTAACTGATGAGACGAATGGAACGAATCAAACCAATATGACCATAAGCAGAGTATCCCAATGTTCGATGGTGACAGATAAATGAGGTTTATCATCCTTGGTGCTGGTCTGTCCGGGCTGACTTGTGCCGTCACTCTGAAGAAACATGGCCATGACGTGTGTGTCCTTGAAAAGGCCCCGGTGGTTGGTGGCCTAGCCAAATCATACAGGATCAATGGATATACCTTTGACTATGGACCCCATTTTCTCTTTGGCCCGAAGGTCTATGATCTCATCCGCGAAGAGTTTCCCGCGATGGCATTGCACCAGGTCGAGAGCACCAAGGAGAAGATGTATTTCAAGGGTAAGTACTTCAACTTCCCCTTTGACCCGAAAAATATCCTGCTCAACATGGACAGGCGTTCATTGCCGGGTGTCCTTTATGACATGATTGTTAAGCGCATGATCGGTCCCGGTGACGGAGCGGGGTCGGGCAATGTGGAAGAATGGGTCGTCCAGGCAGTGGGAAAACATATCTACGATTATATTTCTCTCGGCGGATACATTGAGAAACTCTATGGCCTGCCTGCTACCGCAATCTCCCATGAATGGGGCATGCAGAAACTGAAATTCCTGGCCAGGTGGCGGGATGCCAATCTGATCAAGCTAGCCATCCAGTCCTTTTCTGAAAAGAGCCATATCAAGAAGCGTGTTATCCACTATCCCCCGGGGGGCATCGATCATATTGCCTGCAAAATCTTCGACACCCTTCGCGATACGGGCGGAAGGGTGGATTTGAAGACAAAAGTATTATCGGTGGAGCCCGGTAAGGGTTCTGTGTCGGTGGCGTATGGAAGGGATGGGAAGGAAGGGACCTTGAGTGGAGACTTCCTGATATCCACCATTCCCATCACGCACTTGATTGAGATGCTCAAGCCGGCCGTGCCGATAGGAATCAGGGAACACGTCAAACAATTAAGATATCGGACGCTCTTACTCCTGTACCTTTTCGGAAAACGGGATTTCGTATTGAAAGATCAGTGCATCTACTTCACGGAGGCGCCCTTTTTCTTCAGACGGATTACGGAGTTTAAGCACTTGGACAGGAGCATGGCGCCTGTCGGAAAAACCTCTCTGTGTATTGAGGTGACATGTTTTGACGGTGATGACAAGTCCAACATGACCGAAGCAGACATTTTCAGGATCGTGACGGAACAACTTGACAGGGGTGGGTACTTGAAACGCGGGGAGATCGAGGGATTCCGGCTCCTTCGCATACCCTTTGCCTACCCGGTATATGAACTTGAGGCAACCGAGATCCTGGACGGGGTCTTGGCTCATCTGAAGAGCTACAAGAATATGATCTCCATCGGTAGACAAGGCCTCTTTTTTTACAATGCCATGAACAGTTCTATCCTCATGAGCCACAAACTGGGGGAAAAACTTGCCCGTGCGAACAGGACCGGACGGGCTCAAGTTGTAGAGAAAGCCTATGAAGACAGGGTAGGGAAGTACCGGGACCGGTGTTGACAAGGGGAGGCTCGTGCAGACACGGGACATGCCGTCTCAGGAAATGCTTCAGAATCAGCGTTGGCCTAATATCTTGACTTGACGGAGAAATCTCCTCGGGGAACAATGTTAAATTTCTTCTTCCAGGAGTAAGTACCAACCAGGTCCCAGCTCCCAGGCCAAGCTCGGGTACGGAGGACAAGGGCGATGCTAATATAAAACCTACCAGCGTCCGATGCGTCAGCCCGTGGACAAGATTTTGATTGATGGGGTGAGCGACAGATGCGATATGCTGTCATTAAGTTGACATGGAATATTGTGACCCACATTTCGACTTCATCATGAGAGTGTCTGGGACAAGGAACGGCTTACTCCGCTGTTCAATGCACGGGGAGAATTCGCGATGAAAGGGGGAGAAGATCCATGCTCGAATCAAGACGGTTCATAGTGATAGTGGCCATGGTTTTGTTCGCGGGCATGACGGGTTACGCAAACAGCGCCTTCGCAGAGCAACAAGACCCGAGCCCGCTTTTGAAGAAGGCACACAAGATCAAGCGGCTGATTAAGCGCGGATTGGTTCCCTATCGCTACGGTATAGGGGTGGCAAAGACCGGGCAAACGAGGTCGTATGCGACAGGCGATGATGGTGATGAGCAAAGAGGCCTGCCGTGGCCGGAGCCGAGATTTGTTGACCATGGAGATGAAACTGTAACAGACAGAGCAACGGGCCTCATGTGGACCAAGGATTCGCAGCCGATTCCAATAGAAATGAACTGGTATGATGCAATAAAGGCTTGCAACGATTTTGTCTTTGCAGGTTATGATAACTGGCGGATGCCTAATGTGAGAGAATTACAAAGCCTCATCGACTTTGGGGCTTATGATCCTGCCTTGCCTGGTGATCATCCCTTCACTAATGTGCAAACGTCGGCCCCTTATTGGTCCAGCACGACCTCGATACCACACAGCGCCCAGGCCTGGAGCGTGGGTATGCTGAACGGCAATGTCAGGCGATACAATAAGGCCAGCAGCCTCTTTCACGTGTGGCCGGTGCGTCGCGGAAGGGAGCATCCCCGATGATTGGTAACATTCGTGCCCAAACCGTATCAGTTTAGCCTATCGAAGATTCCCCGCGGCACGCCACGGGGAATCTTCACCGTAAGGAAGTTTTTCATTTTCAGATTCGCTCGCTAACCCCGCCGCAAGCAGCGGGGAATGCGCTCGCTTTCGCGGTTCAAGAAACGTGCGTAACAAGCATGCGGGTGATCTGATTCTAAAGCGAGGCACTGTTTGAGCCCTAGAAGATTCTCCCCCCTTCAGTCTATTCGCCTGAGTAGCAGCGTTTGACCCAAAAAATGGCATAAAATGTGCTTGTGATAATGCAATCAGCTGGACCAATCTGTTCGTGGCCGGGTACCCCGCCGGCAAGGGTCGTTTTAGAGGTTTACGTGTCGAAATTATTAATGTTTCCCCGATCCAGTTCCGATTTATTATGGATAGAGTTGGAGTGCTGAAGGAAAAATGTGCCGGTCTAGGACAACGCCTTTCATATCTTTAATCATTTCTCTATTGATTTCCTGTCTTGGTCAGCCGGGCTGTGGCCGGACCGTAGGGCGCAAAGCCGTGAAGACACCGGCCCCTCAGCCGCAAGCCACTGCGGAGTCCCCGGTCAAGGTGACGCAGCAAAATCTGTCCATGGCCAAGGACTTGAAGACGCTGCCTTCCACTGAGTACGTCCTGGGCCCGGAAGACGAACTGGAAATCACCGTGTTTCGCCGAGATGAGATGAAGGTGGCGACCTCTATCGGTCCAACAGGAAGGATTCCATACTTCCTTATTGGGGACATTCAGGCAGCCGGGTTGACGCAGTTCCAATTGAGAGACAAGGTTCAAGATGAACTGGCTGAGTTTGTTAAAGATCCCAAAGTGCTTGTGAGGGTGCTCAAATACCGAAGCCACAAGATTTTTGTCCTGGGCCAGATGAGTAAACCCGGGGTGTACCGGATTACAACCGGGTTCACGCTCCTTGAGGCCATCTCCCAGGCCGGTGGTATCACTGCCGATGCGTATTTGAGTGGAGCCTACGTGGTTAGAGACGGAAAGATCCTCCTCGTCAACTTCTTTGAGCTCATTGAAAAGGGAAATACGGACGAAAACATCCCTTTACTGGCTGGCGACATTATTTACATTCCCAGCAATAAGGATCAAAAGGTGTTTGTGCTGGGAGAGGTGAACAAGCAGTCCGCCATTCCCATACGGGACGGTTTGACGCTGCTTGCGGCTATTGCCGAGGCAGGGGGCTTCACCAGGGATGCGCGCAAGGACTGGATCGTCGTGATGCGGGGAAACCTGAGTAAACCTGAAATCATGAAAATCGACGCCGAGCATTTTAGTCCTCAGGTCAACATCGCTTTGCAGCGGGGGGACATCATCTATGTGGCCAGCACGTCCTTTGCCAATGTGGAGCGGATGGCCCTTCGCCTGACGCACATCCTGCAACCGTTCTATACTCTGACACGAACAGTGGTTTGGGGGGAGGCGGCCAAGGATGTGCTGGAAGGCGGAACAAGCAAGTTTGTCGTCGTAGAATAGGCAGCAGGGGAGAGAGTCGGGTAACAGCTTGCCACTCGAAAGTATGAATTCATGGAATTGACGACGATATTAGACATTTTTCGAAGGAGGAAGTGGGTCATCATTCAAGCCGTGCTTGTCATTGGCCTCTCAGCCTATATCGGTAGTCATTTCATCAGCCCGTCCTACCAGACCTCCACCAAAATTCTGATCAAGAGGGCCAAGAGGGGCGCCGAGGAAGGAGGTAGGGAGCTTGTCGGATTGCCGGGCCTGTCTTCGATGATTATCAGGACCCATGCCGATGTGGACGTCAACAAGATACTAGGGACCTCAACTCCCTATATAGATGAGATGATTCATAAGCTTCAGCTGAGAGATGCAAATGGGAATCTGCTGAAAGCGGGCAAGTTACTTCAGACGGGGATCGCATCCACGATCAGGGGGAAAATCTTTGCCGAGTCCGGCGTTATCAGTATCAGCCAGTATGCAGGGACCGCCATACTGGAGATCAAGGCCACGTCTTCACGACCTCGAGAGGCAATGATGATGAGCAACACCCTCGCTGACATCATGGTGGAACAGAACCACGAGATGATTCGCAGTGAATACGCGATTGCCAGGACATTCCTGGACAACCAGATGAAGAAGGTCAGGGACCGTTTTACCTTAGCCCTTGGTGAGATGACCGACTTCAGGAAGAAGGAAAAGACTATTGACCTCAAAGTGGAAACCGAACTGGCTTCGAAGAACATGGCGGAGCTCCTGAAGCAGAAGGAAGCAGACGTTATTCTGCTGGCCCAAACCCGCGGCAAGTTGACCCAGGTGAAAAGCCAATTGGCGGAGCTTTCCCCTGACTTCCTTCCGGCTGATACGTTGAACGAAAGCCCGCAGATCGAAATACTGAAAAAGAGGATTATGAATCTTGAGCTTCAACTTTCCCAGGCCACCTCTGAACTAACCCTCAAGCATCCTAGGGTCACAGCGTTGAACGAGCAGATTGGTGTTGCCAAAGAAGAGCTGCAGGCGGAGATTCGAGTGTATCAAAGATCAGCGCCGCAGTTGATCGCCCTCGAGAGGCAGATAGCTGCTTCTGAGGCCCACCTGGAGGGAGTCAATGCAGACATCGATAAGTTCTTGGCGGACCTGGGCGGGATTCCCGATAAAGTGTACAGGCAGGAGACCCTGGGTATGGAGCTGACCGTGACTCAGCAGATTTACAGGTCACTGTTGGATTCCTTGTATGAGATCCGGATGGGTGAGGCCAGCACTCTGGGGGAAATCAGGGTCGTGGAGTTAGCTGGTGTGCCACTGATGCCCGTAAGCCCCAACAAAACGTTGAACGGTATTCTGGGCATTTTTCTGGGGCTGACATTTGGAGTCGGTCTTGCTTTTATTATGGAATATCTCGATGACAGGATCAGGAAACCTGAGGATATCAAGCCATTCAAGCCCGTCGGTTTGATCGGCATGATTCCCAAGTTTGAGTCGGAACAGATGCCGTTGATTTTGGCCAAAGACCCCAATGATCCTATTTATGAGTCTTACAGAAAAATTAGAAACTATCTGAAAGGCGGACCTGTGAACGTGCTTCTGGTCACTTCTCCCGGCCCCGGAGAAGGAAGATCAACAACAGCAGTGAATTTGGGAATCTCTGTGGCCCGTGAACGGAAGAAGGTCCTGATTCTGGACATGGATTTGCGCAGGCCAAGTTTGCACACGTTTTTCGATCTGCCGAACGATGTGGGGATGGCCGATCTCCTTCAGGGGAAGACCTCTACGGATAAAGCCTTCCAGGCTGCCGGCATTGAAGGCTTAACCATCATTCCCAGTGGGCTCCCCTTTCCTGATCCAGGGGGGCTGATCGAGTCGGATCTCATGGGAAAGCTCATGTCGGAGTTCAAGACTCGGTTTGACGTGGTGATTCTGGACTCAGCACCTTTGCTCGTCAAGAGTGATGCATTGGTGTTGGCCGGACATGTCGATGGTTCCATCATCGTGGTAGAAAGTGAAAGGACAACGCGGCAGGCTGTTCATGAGCTGCTGGATATGGCGGCAAAGGCCGGGATCAAGCCATTAGGTTTTGTTCTAAATGGTTTTTCCGTGGATAAAGGGAAGCACTTTTATCAGCGGTTCTATTCCGGGCATTATGGCGAAGAATTGTCGGCCAGTGAAAGTAGTGCATAAAGGGCAGGGAAGAATATGGTGAGGGTCTTTACACCCTAATTGAGCGAAAGTCGAGGGTGTCCCAGCTTCAAGGCGTCCAAGGGCGAAGCTGTAGTCGTCTACCGCGAGCCCTTGGCAACGCAGAAGATGGGGTGGCATCGGCTTTCCCGATGGGTAAACAAAGTGAAAAATAATTTCCTAAAACTATATCTCATCAATAGAAGACATATTGAATTTTGGACAACATAACAAAAATGACTACTATTTTAAAACCTTACCAACGTTTTTCATTTTGTTTACGATCAACTAGGGTTATAGCCATTTGGGCTTTGATCTTTTCTGTGTGTGCCTCAGGGTGTATAACGGTTACCGAAGAGCAATTGGCCGCCCTTCGAAGCCCCAATTCCGTGGTCAGGGAAAAGACCATCAAAGACATTTCAAAGCCACCGGGTTTTCCGATAAGTTGGATGGGGGGTCTTGTGAGCAGGGCAAACGAAGAAAAGGCGGCTGCCATCCTGGCAGACATGCTGCGAGGGGGAAAGGAAGCCAAAGACACACGGCTGGCAATCATTGACGCCCTCGGGGAATTGGGCAGGAGGATAGAAAGCCCTGTCCCTGTCCTCATTGAAGCGTTGAAGGACAAAGACCCCGCCGTTCGCGCACAGGCTTCCGTGGCCCTGGGAAAGACCAGGAACAAGAAGGCATCGGCCGCACTGGTCAAATTGCTGGACAAGGAGCCCGGCAATTATCCCATTATCTGGGCACTTGGTGAAATCGCTGATCCAAAGTCTATTCCGTCTTTAGAATTACTGCTGTCCAGCGAAGATGAGTTCGCAAGATATCAGGCCCGCACCGCGCTGGCGAAGATCGGCATCGGCCAGGCAGAGGCCGACTCGAATGTGAAGTTCGAAGAAACCGAGAACAAAACGGGCCTGCTTGGCTATTTGAAGATAGTCTTCGATAAGTATCAACATGCCATGACGGTCATCTTTCAGAAGATCGCGGGCCTGAGAAGGGTGGCCTGAGCACGAATAAGGCGCTCTACCCACGACACGAACTGCTGGGACAGCGCACCAACAACGCACCCGCCACGAGAAACGCGAAATAAACAATTACCTCCCGTATCTTACCAACAGTCGAGCCTGGTTCCGCAAGTCAAAGGGCTAGGGACACGTGTCAGGCTTATAGACCCTAATTTTCTTTATCTTGTCCGTGAGTAAACCGGCAGCATCGTACGTGAGACTATCGTTACCATCCACCGTCACCCATACCTTCACTTTTCTATACCTTTTCCCTTTGAACCAATCACAGTCGTAGTTCTTTAGCTTCACCTTTATCTTTGTGTCGCTCCAGGATTTGACCTTTTTCTGGCTTGCATCGTAGACCTTCGGCCCGATATGAATTACGCTGTCCCCCTGAGTCTTGCCAAAATTATACCCGACAATGACTATCTTTGTCGCTGGTTCGGGTTTGTTTGGATTGATGTTTTCGATTACGGGCTGCAGAGGATAAAAATCTGGACGGTGGATGAAGTTGTACTTGACTTTGGTGTTCGACCCGCCTGGCCCCGTGGCAGTGAGAGACACGGTGAAGGCCTCATCGCTGTCCATGTACTGGTGGTAGGCCAGTTTCCCATAGGCCGTGTGGCCATCGCCAAAGTCCCAGAAGTAAGTGTTGATAGGCCCCCATTTTTCCTTCGAATTGTCATCGAATCTCACGGTAAAGGGTGCGGTCCCCACGGTATGATCGGCCGTGAAATCAGCTATGGGCAATCCCTCCGTGACGTCAATGTATTCGTCCATATCGTCCACCATATTCACCTTGTCCTCCCCAAGAGGGCCGGTCACAGTAAGCTTGACCGAGTACTGACCAATGCCCTTGTAGGTGTGAACGGGGTGTGGTCCGCTGGCCTTCGTGTCATCTCCAAAATCCCAGAGATAGTCCGTCACGATACCCGTGGACAGGTCGGTAAATTGAACGGTGAGAGGGTTCTTGCCTTCTTTGGGATTAACGGAGAAGTTGGCAACAGGAGCAGCGTCCTCGATGCAAGCGGCGTTTTTTAGGGCTGCCGAATCTTGAGGAGAAGCCGTCGTGTCGGCAGCCGTGGTGGTGGTATCTGCAACTAGAACGTTGCTATCCGAGGGCGACAGCAAGGTGTCTATTGGGGGAGGTCCCTGAGCGTCTAAGTAAATGCAATCGCCGACCTCTCCCACGGCATCCACGCGCAGGACCCACATGTTGGGAGAATCGGGCGTGCCATTTCCAAAGGATTCTGTGTATCCCGCTAGTACATATTCATTGTCCGGGGTCATTTGAATGGCCACGGCAGCGTCATTTTCCGTCCCCCCGTAGGTCCGCTGCCAAGCCAGCGTGCCGTCAGAGTTGAGCCTTACAATCCAGACATCCTCCATCCCCTTGCCATAAGAGTTCGTGCCCCCGGCTGCGGCATAACCGCCGTCTGCCGTCTGAAATATGGCATGGAGCTTGTCGACGCCGGTATTTCCATAGGTTTTTTGCCATGCGACAGTGCCATCTGAGTTGAGCTTAAAGACCCAGGCATTACCACTGTTTTCTCCGGCGACGATATAGCTACTATCGGATGTCTGCTCGACGGCATGGGCCTTTTCCACGTAGGATTGATCGCCATAGGTTTTCTGCCATGCGATGGTGCCATCGGAGTTGAGCTTGAGCACCCAGGCATCATCATTGTTTTCTCCGGCGACGATATAGCCACTATCGGATGTCTGCTCGACGGCATGGGCCTTTTCCACGTAGGATTGATCGCCATAGGTTTTCTGCCATGCGATGGTGCCGTCAGAGTTGAGCTTGAGCACCCAGGCATCATCATTGTTTTCTCCGGCAACAATGTACCCGCCGTCGAATGTCTGAGCAATTGCGTGGGCCTGGTCGTCAGCCGCGGTGCCATAGGCCTTTTGCCATGCGATGGTGCCGTCGGAGTCGACTTTCAATATCCACACATCAAGAGCGCCTGCACCAAAAGAATCCGTGGCGCCGGCCACGATGTATCCCCCGTCCATGGTGGCCTGTACGGCTGAGGCTGCGTCCGACCCCGTATCACCATAGGTTTTTTCCCAGACAATAGACCTGTCGGCATGGAGCTTCAGCAACCAGACATCCCCATCGCTTTCCCCAGCCACCAGGTAGCCCCCCTCGAGGGTGTTCACCACGGCGTGCGCCTCATCATGGCTGGGAGTCGCCACTGTGTTTGCATAGGCCGAGGCCCACCATTTTTTTCTGCCCACATAGATGTAATCAACCTTTTCCATCATATCTGAATAATCGGGCCCCGTGACGGTCAATCGAACCTTGTAAAGCCCGTTATCCTGATAAACATGTGTTGGATGCTGCTCGGTGCTGGTGTGGCCGTCGCCGAACTTCCAGGAATAGCTGTTCACCCAACCCAAGGATTGGTCCGTGAACTGCACCGTCATAGGATAGATACCTGTCGTGACATCGGCAGTGAAGTCAGCGGTCGGGGCGGGCTCACGAACGTGAACGTAGCCCGTCTTGGAGATGGAATCCGGATTGGATCCGCTCACATCGAGTGTGACCGTGTAGTCGCCGGAGTTGAAATAATCATGCGTTGGATTCTGCTCCGTGCTCGTCTGGCCATCGCCAAAGTGCCACAAGTACCCGGTCACCGAACCGAGGGAGGCGTCTTGAAACTGGACCGTCAGCGGTGAATCATCGTCCAAGGGGGACCCGCTGAAATCAGCAATGGGGCCATCATTCACGTAGATGAAGTTCGTCTTCTGGGTAGCATTCGTACCGCCCGGCCCTGTCACCGACAAGGCAACCGTATAGTAACCGGGGGCCGCATATTGGTAAACCGGATTTTGCTCGGTCGAGTCTTCGGTGCCGTCGTTGTCGAGATCCCAGGACCATGCGGTGATAACCCCAGAAGACAGGTCCGCAAATTGGACATCCATCCCGGTAGGAGTCCGAGGATGATCAGCGGTAAAATCTGCCCCGGGTAAGGCATAGTCCACGTGGATATAGCCAATTTTCTCCTCAAAGTCTGAATGATCGGGACCAGCAAGGGTGAGCTTGACTGAATAATCACCTGGCAGTTGGTAAACATGTTGCGGATTCTCTTGCGTGGAATCCTCAGTGCCGTCATTGTCGAAATCCCAATAATAAGCCAGTATCATGCCTGTGGATTCGTCGGTAAAATGTACGGTCAAGGGTTCCACACCGACGGTGGGTGTGCCCGAAAACGCAGCCACCGGGGCAGGTTCAGTGACGTGGATATAGTCGTTTTTCCCCCTGAAGGTCGAGCCCCCAGGGCCTGTCACGGTAAGGCGAACCGTGTAGTCTCCTGTTTCCGTATACACATGTGACGGATCTTGTTCCGTGCTCGTGTCCCCGTCACCAAAATCCCAGTCGTAATCCGTTACTGTTCCGGTAGAGAGATCAGCGAATTGGACCAATAGCGGTCTATCCCCCAAGGTCAGATTTGAATCAAATTCAGCGATGGGGAGTGATTCCAGCAACCAGGGGGCATAGTCCACATTGTCACTCACTTCATTTCCCAACCCGGAGGGATTCGTCGTTGGATGATAAGGTCCTGAGACATCGCCCCACCAGTTGTTTTCAGCGACCAAAAGTACGGGGGAATCGTTGAGGACACCAAAGAGACTGTTTCCCGCGATGTAGTTATACGCCACTGTGAGATTGACGCCGTACTCCGCCCAAAGGCCGTTGAAGTTGTTCAACAACGTGTTCGAAATAATGTCCGCTGATAGACTACTCCCCACGTCCGTGGTGGTCCCAACGTGCAGGGCATAATCCGTGTACTCCACCCTGTTATTTTCGATGAGCACATTGCTGAAACTTGCGCCGCCGACAGAATCTATAAATTGTATGCCTAAAGCACCCGGTGCGGGCTGTTGCACGTCAGGGTCGAGCTGACCGTTAATCATATTGCCGGTAACCTGAACACTACCTGCCTCGATGGTTACGCCCGAGTCAAAGCCGTAAAACTCGTTGTTTTCAATCCGTACAGTGCCGGCACCTGTGAAAGGATTCACATGTACCGCTTCATCGGTTCGGTCGTCATCGCCGTAAAAAACGTTCCCCGAGATGACCAAACCGCTGACATCCGAATTGGTGCCCGTTTGAATGGCAGTGACGTTGCCTTCCCCGGCATAGATCCGATTGTTGAGGATCTTGACGTTCGTTACAGCCGGTTCACCAAGATCACTGATCATGATGCCGTTACCCGAGCGACCGCCGGGGCCGTTAAAATCAAGAACGAAATCCTGAATGACCGTGCCGCTTGCGTCTATTTCAATGTCATAGACCCCAGGTTGTGGGGTGTCCGTGGGGCGTATGATGGTTTGATTATACGTGAATGCCGTCAATGTGAGCTGTTTATCGATTACCAGCCTTTCCTTGTAGGTGCTCCCGGCCACAAAAATACCGTCGCTTGGACTTGCAGCGGAAATGGCTTCGTTGATTGTCAGGAAAGCCTCGGCCCAACTCGTACCGTCTCCAGAGACAGGCGGATCCCCCGCCTTGTTGCCGTTTACATACCAGGCATCTCCGACACTGATGTAACCTAACTTGGTCGTGGCGTCGGCTCCCAAGGGGCCCGAGACAGCCAAGGAGACTGAATAGGTCCCGGTGGCGGTGTATGTATACGGTGGGTTTTGTTCTGTAGAGTCTTCGGTGCCGTCGTTGTCAAAGTCCCAGGACCAGGTGTCGACCGAACCGGTGGACAGATCGTTGAATTGCACGGTCAAGGGACCGACCCCGTTTGGCGGTGTGGCAGAGAAGTCGGCCGTGGGGAAAGCGGGTTCGACGATAATGTAGGCAAATTCGGTTTTTGTGTCCGAGCCACCAGGGCCTGAAGCTGTTAATGTGACGTCATACACTCTTGAAAGGTTAAAGGTGTATGACGGATTCTGTTCTGTAGAGTCTTCGGTGCCGTCGCTGTCAAAATCCCAAGACCAGGTGTCCACATCGCCCGAAGAGGCATCTGAAAAAGACACAGCCAATGGTGGGGGACCAGTGCGAGGTGTGCCGGAAAAGTCAGCGGTAGCAGGGACAAAGACGGTGACGTAGTCCGTCTTGGTGGTCGTATCGGAGCCGCCGAGACCCGAAGCCGTGAGGGTCACTGTATAGGTTCCTGGGTTGTTATACGTATATAAAGGACTCTGCACAGTGGAATCCTCAGTGCCGTCATTATCGAAATCCCAGGACCATGCATCAACATCTCCCACGGAAAAGTCTGTGAAAGTCAGTGCGAGAGGAGCCGGGCCGCTCATGGGTGTGGCAGCAAAGTCGGCTGACGGCGGCGTGTACACAGTGATGTAGTTGACCTTGGTATTGGTGTCGGAACCGCCCAGGCCAGAGACCGTCAGACTGACCGCGTAAACACCAGGTATCGTGTAGGTATAAGAAGGACTCTGCACGGCAGAATCTTCCGTGCCGTCGTTGTCGAAATCCCAGGACCAGGTATTGATGTCACCCGAAGAGCTGTCGGTAAAGGTCACTGCCAAGGATGCCGGGCCGCTCGTCGGTGTCGCAGTAAAATCCGCTAAAGCCGGGGTATAGACAGTGATGTAATCCATCTGAGTTTTGGTGTCGGAGCCGCCAGGTCCTGAGGCGGTCAAACTCACGGTGTATATCCCGGGTGTCGTATAAGTATATCCCGGGTCTTGTTCTGTAGAGTCTTCCGTACCGTCGTTATCGAAATCCCAGGACCAGCTATCAATGTCGCCCAAGGACAAATCTGTGAAGGTGGCTGTGAGAGGTGCCGGTCCAGAGGTCGGTGTAGCCGTGAAATCCGCAGCGGCAGACGTGTAGACAGTGATGTAGTCCGTCTTGGTGCTCGTGTCAGAGCCGCCGAGGCCGGAGGCGGTCAGGACCACAGTATAGGTCCCCGGCGTGTCAAAGGTGTAAGAGGGGTTTTGCTCAGTGGAGTCTTCTGTGCCGTCGTTATCGAAATCCCAAGACCAGATATCGATATCGCCGGTCGAAAGGTCTGTAAATGTTACCGCTAGTGAGGCTGGGCCACTCGTAGGCGTACCCGTAAAATCAGCTGCCGCTGGATTGTAAACCGTCAGGTAGTCGGTCCGGGTGACGGTATCTATGCCACCGTCACCGGACACATCCAGCGTCACTGTATAGATGCCGCCACTGGTGTAGGTATATGTGGGATTTTGCTGGGTGGAGTCCTCGGTGCCGTCGTTGTCAAAATCCCAGGACCAGGTGTCTATGTCGCCTGTAGAAGCGTCCGTAAAAGTCACAGCGAACGGCGCAATCCCGGTCAGTGGGGCGCCCGTAAAATCAGCCACGGCGGGGTCATACACATCAATATAGTTGGGTTTGGTGGTACTGCCGCCACCGCCGGGACCAGCCACGAATAACCTGACCGAATAAACTCCTGGAACAGTATAGGTATAAGACGGGTTTTGCACCGTGGAATCAGCAGTGCCGTCGTTATCAAAATCCCAGGACCAGGTATTAATCGTACCTGTAGAAGTATCTGTAAAGGTGACAGTCAACGGCGCAATACCACTAGTAGGAGTGGCGGTAAAGTCAGGAATAACGGAGCCGAAGGCGTCAATGTAATCGATCCGGGTCTGTGTGTCAGAGCCGCCGTTACCCGAGACCGTAAGGCTGACTGTATAGGTTCCCTGCGTGGTGTAGGTGTAGCTTGGATTTTGTACGGTAGAATCTTCCGTACCGTCGTTATCAAAATCCCAGGACCAGGTGTCGATGTCACCGGTGGAGCCATCCGTAAACGTCACTGCCAAGGGGATCAAACCGCTGAGCGGTGTGGCCGTAAAGCTGGCCACGGCCGGGTCATAGATGGTGATGTAATCGGTTCTGGTCAGGGTATCCGAGCCGCCCAGGCCGGAGACCGTGAGGCTCACCGTGTAGGTGTTGCCGGCCGTGTAGGTATAGCTTGGATTTTGTACGGTAGAATCTTCCGTGCCGTCGTTATCGAAATCCCAGGACCAGGTATCGATGTCTCCAGAGGAGGCGTCCGTAAAGGTGACCACCGTAGGAGCGATACCGGTCAGTGGTGTCGCCGAAAAATCGCTGAGCGCTGCCGTGTAGACGGAGATATAGTCGGTTTTGGTGACCGAGTCGGAACCACCGGGCCCATCCACAGACAGGGTGACCGTATAGATGCCAGGAGTGTTATAGGTAAATGCCGGGTTTTGTTCGGTTGAGTCCTCGGTGCCGTCGTTATCGAAATCCCATGACCAGGTGTCGATGTCGCCGGAAGATAGATCCGTAAAGGTGACCGGAAGTGGTGCGTTACCGCTCGTGGGTGTAGCCGAGAAGTCTGTGCCGGCCGGCGAGTAGACCGTGATGTAGTCGGTCTTGGTGTTGGTGTCAGAGCCGCCTAAGCCCGATGCGGTAAGGGTTACCGTGTAGACACCAGGCGTATTATAGGTAAACGCCGGGTTTTGCTCGGTGGAATCTTCCGTGCCGTCGTTGTCGAAATCCCAGGACCAGGTGTCGATGTCGCCGGTGGAGGCATCGGTAAAGGTGACCGCCAAAGCGGCCGGGCCGCTCAGCGGTGTGGCTGAGAAATCCGACACAGCTGCCGTGTAGACGGTGATGTAATCGGTCTTGGTGTTGGTATCCGAACCGCCGAGACCTGAGGCGGTCAGGCTGACGGTGTAAACGCCCGGGGTGTTGTATGTAAACGCCGGGTTTTGCTCTGTGGAGTCCTCGGTGCCGTCGTTATCAAAATCCCAGGACCAGGTGTCGATATCGCCCGTGGAGGCATCGGTAAAAGTGACGGCCAGCGGATGAGGGCCACTCAAAGGCGTTCCAGAGAACTCAGCCGCAGCCGGTGTATAGACGGTGATGTAGTCCGTTTTTGTATTGGTATCCGAACCGCCCAGGCCCGAGACCGTCAGGCTCACCGTGTAGACGCCCGGGGCGTTGTAGGTAAAGATGGGGTTTTGCACGGTGGAATCTTCGGTACCGTCGTTATCGAAATCCCAGGACCAAGTGTCAATGTCCCCAGTAGAGGCATCCGTAAACGTCACCGCCTGGGTGTCTATGCCTGTCAACGGTGTCCCTGAAAACTCGGCCGCTGCTGGCGTATAGACGGTGATGTAGTCCGTTTTTGTGTTGGTGTCCGAACCACCCAGGCCGGAGGCTGTGAGGCTGACCGTGTAGATACCCGGGGTTGTGTACGTGTAGACTGGATTCTGCACCGTCGAGTCTTCGGTGCCGTCGTTATCAAAATCCCATGACCAGGTGTCCACATCACCCGTGGAGGTATCGGTAAACGTCACCGCGTGGGGCGCGATACCGGTCAGTGGAGCACCGGTGAAGCCTGCTACGACGGGCTCGTATATGGCAATATAATCGGGCTTGGTGGTGGAGCCGCCGCCACCAGGACCGGATACGGCCAGTCTGACAGAGTAAGATCCCGGCACTGTGTAAGTATAGCTCGGATTTTGCTCGGTGGAATCTTCCGTGCCGTCGTTATCGAAATCCCAGGACCAACTGTT
>Ga0307445_10000603_pt1 | contig 19642 bp, 17 predicted proteins | sample SalMarSW160330MG_FD_202147 | JGI IMG/M metagenome (GOLD analysis project Ga0307445, IMG submission 202147) | Salt marsh sediment microbial communities from the Plum Island Ecosystem LTER, Massachusetts, United States - SW1603-30 | ecosystem: Environmental > Aquatic > Marine > Intertidal zone >... | reverse complement strand
TAAAAACGAGAATATCAAGAACGGTATGATAGAGATGTGGTCCGTAACTTTTCACAAACCTTTTTTCTAGCAATCGGCATCCAAAGCCTTGCGTTTTCGCAATTGAATCAAAGTCATTGAATAAGTCTATGTACTTATTTTTTTCTGACACTCCTTCATAATGATAAATTGATCCCTCATCCCGAGCAATTGATAATGCTTCTTTTATAAAATCTTTTGGAGCGGGAAAAATACCCATTATCACTCTATGGGCTCTTAATCCTGAAATACTGAGTTTTACTACCTCTTCTTTACTATTACCATTAATTGGAATAATTAGATTTTCGAGATGATTGAGTTTAATATTCTTAACTAAATAATTAAATGCGTCTGGATTTAATTCAATACTGTAAATTCGACTCGGTTTTGAATGCTTTCCGATCGAAAGGGAGAAATAACCAATTCCCGCAAACATGTCCACAATTATTTCACCTTCCTTGACTAATGATGCTAAATATCTTCGCTCGGATAAGTTACCTTGGCTAAACATTATCTTAGTGAAATCAAAGCTATAAATGACCTCATGTTCTTTATGCATAACCATGGAATTGTTTTCCCCCGCTATATATTCCATGCTATTTGGTGTTCTAAACGTTCCTTCTATTTTACCATTATTTAAATAAACAGATTTTATACTAGGTAATATCTCCATGCATTTTTGAGCAATTACCTCTTTATTCTTCAAAAGAGCTGGATTTAGCTTAAGGATCATGATTTTTCCTATGGTCTGAAAACCTCTTGGAAGTAGATCAAGTTCAACGTCAGTCAATTTCTCCTTTAGACTATCCTTTAGTTTTGCTTTAAAACCCATTATATTGATATCCAAAAATGTAAGAAATATTAATAATAATATCTCACTTAGAATCGAGTTAAATTATTATATTATAGTTAATCAATGATAATATATTAAATGAAATTTTTGTAATTAAGAAAAAGTTAATTACGAAAGGAGTATGAATAAAATGACAAGTTTAGAAGATAAGCAATTCATCGTTAATGAACAAAAAGTATGGTTCACTGGAGGCTATTGGCCGGAAGGGGTTCCAAAGCAATTGAAAGATGTTGAAGGATTAGAAATCACCCCCATGTGGGAAGGATTCATTAAATCTGCTAATGACTATGGAATCTGGGATAATGATATTTGCATCTTTGTATATGGACCTTACATAGAAAAAGTTAAATTAAAAACCTTGTTTGAGTATGCAAAGAAATTCGGCACTTTTTTACACGATCACGGCATTAAAAAGGGAGACGTTGTAGCCATAGATCTTCCAAATTCTATTAATTTTGTAGTAGCGTATATGGGATGCATGTATATTGGTGCTATTGCACAAGGAATCAACCCTACATATAAACCAATGGAATTATTGCATTCTCTAACCATGACCAATGCAAAAGTCCTAGTTCTCATGGATATGCTGTATATAGCTGGTCCTAGTACCATTCTTCCAAAAACAAGTGTTGAATTATTAATTCCTTCTAACTTTACTGACTTCTTTACTGCTAATGAAGAAACAATTACGGCACTAGGAATTCCTAATGCAAGAGAAAAAATTCCTAATGAAACGGAAGATTACAAAATATATTGGATGAATGACATAATAAAAAATACGGAACCAAAGGAGATTTCAGTAGAAATTGATCCTTGGACTGATTCCGCTGTATATTTAATGACGGGAGGCACTACTGGTTTACCTAAAGTTGCAATGCTCAGTCACGCTAATTTAATTTCAAACCTTTTTATGATTAAACCTTGGACGAATTTAGAACCTGGAATGATAACTATTGGAAGCATCCCTTTTTTCCATAGTTTTGGGATGACTTGCGTGATGAATGGAGCTTTATCCTTAGGTATGGTAATGCTACTCTTTCCAAAACCACCAACTGATGATGTACTTTCTGAAACGATCAATAAATTAGACGCCCCACAAGGAATTATGTATACTGGCGTTGAAATGCTCTTTAAAAGGTTGACTGATTATGTTAATGAAGTCGGAGTTGAAGAGTATAAGAAAAAGTATGATTTTTGGAAGAAACTGAGGTACGCAACATCCGGTGCTGGACCACTACACGATTATGTGAGGATCCCATTTGAAGAAATTTTTTGCCCTATTCGCGTTGGGTATGGGTTAACTGAAACATCTCCAGTAACTAGCGTTGCTCCATTTTGGGGCCCAAACAAGACAGGAAAATTAGGATTACCTATAACTGGAGTGGATTGGGCAATATTTGACTCCGAGAATTTTGATAAGGGGCCAATATCTGATGGTACACCAGAACGAAATAATTTTGGAGTTGAACATACTGGTGAAATTTGTGTCGCAGGACCTCACATTATGCTTGGCTATTTAGGAGTTCAAAAGGAACAAGAAGATAATCTTAAGATGTGGGGTGGAAAGCGCTGGCTATTAACGGGAGATATTGGGTTTATGGATGAGCATGGATTCTGTGAGATTAGAGATAGAAAGAAATCTTTAATCAAGGTATCTGGTCACTCGGTCTTTCCTAAAGAAGTAGAAGATTACCTAGGACAACATCCTGCCATTGATGAAGCTGCCGTAGCGGGTTTACCTGATGAAAATACTGGTGAGAAAGTAAAGGCCTGGATCACATTAAAACCGGGATTAAAGATTGATAGAGACGTTACAATAGATGAGATTAAACAATGGTGCTTAGAAAATATGGCAAAATGGAAAAGTCCTGTTTTAATTGAAGTAGTGCGGAATCTTCCAGTTAGCATGACAGGTAAAGTTCAACGCCGAGAACTTCAAGAAAAAGATATTTCAAAACTAGAAAGTGGAAAATCAATTAAAGGTTAATTTTTCATTTTTTGTGATACTTTTTTTCTATTATTTTTTTTTACTAATATTATAATACACGTTTTCATACATCTATGGATAAGAGTTAATTTAAATATGTTCAATCTATTTTATTTGTAAAAGAATCGGAACTATTATGATTTCTGAAAAAGCGGAAACCAAAATATTAAGACCAGCATGTCCAAAATGTGGTGTCTCTAAAGTTATACCGATACCAGCTTACGTATTTACTCAAAAAACCTTTGGTTTTATTAAAATCCAAGTTCCTCAGGGTGCTTGTTGTGAAGAACACCAATTCATCGTAATTGCAGATATTGAAGGTAGGATCATAGGATATGAAGCAATTGATATGTCTGTATCTAAAGAAGAAGAGGAAGAATTACCAGAAATGCAAATGGGATCTGAAATCAAATTTACATTGCTGTATTTGATTAATAAACTGGGTTTTAATACTGTTGCTGGATTAATACATGCAAAATTATTTAAATATGATTCTTATCTTATAAAAAGTGGAGAAGTTGACATAAATTTAACCGATTTGAATGAGTATTTTGATTTATTGATTCCTAACTCTTATAAGAATTCAATCAAAATTGATGTGATTGATTATGATAAAGATATTTTTCCAAATCCAGGATATTTTTATTCGTTAGTTGCAAATCAGAAAACAAGAGCATTTCTATTTAATCCAAGCAAGCACATTGTCCAAATGCCTTGGCGCACTAGTGTTTTCTATGAAACAAATATTATTAACTATGCTTTAGAGCGAACAGATCGAGAGGAACAAGTTAAGATAATTCTTGATTCTATTCTAAGATTCATTAGTGATTCTGAATTTGCAAAAACAGTTTTAGAAAATGTTAAAAAAATTTCGGAAAAAGATTTTATGAAAACCTTAGATGAGAAATTAGCACTTACTACGATAAATAAATATCGGATGACTTTAATTATGGAATTCTTAAGGAGAAGAGTGTCTGCTGATTTACTTAAAAAGATAAAAAAATAAGATATTTTAATGCATTTTGTTTAAAGTTTTATAAGTCTTTCCCATTACTTTATAGATATTAAGAAATTCATTGAACAATCCATCATATATCTCTTTATTCTCTAAGTTTGGTTCAAAGATATTGGAGTATTCAGTATATTTTGGAATATCTTCCCACTTGATATGTCCTAATCCTACAGAAGCAATGAATGCCGCTCCCCGGGCATTTGCTTGAATGGGATTCTTTACCTGCTTAATCGTTCTGTCAAGCACATCGGCAAAAATTTGACACCAAACATTACTATTAGCTCCACCACCAATGATGTTAAGCTCCGGGATGATCTTCCCATCTTTAATTAATTCGGGTTTGTTCTTCTTGACCCATTTCTCGATAAACTTTTCAACGTATATTAATAACCATCTTAAGTTGTATGCAACTCCCTCAAAAATAGCTCTAATTAAATGTTCTCTGGTTGTATCAAGTGATATATTATAAATACCACCTCGAACTGTATGATCATCTACTGGTGCTCTTTCTCCAAAGAGCCAAGGAGTGAAAATCAAATTGTGAGCTCCCACTGGCGTATTTTCAACGATTTTATCGAAAATTTTATAGACATCAGGCACGTGTTCTTCTCTTAATAACTCATCCTTGTGATATAAAATGTTATCTCTTAGAAAACTCAAAGCTCCACCCGCTATTTCTTGTTCGTTAAGAAGCATGTATTTTCCCGGTATGCCTGAAGGGGCGGTACCCATATTATGGAAAATATCGACTTTTTTAAATGGGAAGTGACAAAGCATCCAATCTGATGTTCCTATTGTAAAGTGTGCTTTATAATCTTCAACCGCTCCAGAACCAATTGTAGCAGTATGTAAATCAGGTGCACCTAAGATAACTTTCACATCACTATTAATCCCAACCTTTTCAGCAAATTCTTTTGTTACAGGCCCTAATACATCAGTAGTTTTTTTGATTTCTGGGAATTTATCAGCATCCAGCTTTAATTTCTTTATAAGTTTCTTGGAGTATTTTATATTATTAATATCTCGAATATCTGTAATCCAATGCATATGAATTGTCGCTTCAGAAGTAGCAATTTGTCCCGTTAATTTGTAATTCACCCAATCTTGAGGTTCTAAAAATTTATAGGTCTTTTCATAAATATCCGAATAATTATCTCTAATCCAAAGAACATGTGCTATAGAGTCCTTACCTGATAATGTAGGTCCACCTCCAGTAATTTTAATCCATTTAAGCATTTTTATCATGTTGTACCCACTTATCTTGATAAGACCTTTATGTAACTTTTTCATTTGTTCTGCCCCCCTTGTATCCATCCAAATTATGCAATTCATGAGTTCTTTTCCGTCTTTATCAATTGGGATTGTCCCGCTCCATTGACTCGTATTAGAAACAGCAATTATATTTTTAGGATCGATCCTTTTTTTCTCGATAAGTTCTTTAGAACCATTTATTATAGCTTTCCACCAATCTTGAGGATCTTGTTCTGCAGCTCCTGGCTCGGGTAGATATAATGGGACTTCTTTAAGCACCCAGTCAATTACTTCTCCATAAATAGATACTATAGCTGGTTTTGGTCCAGATGTACCATGATCGATTGCTAAAATATACTTTGATTCATTTTTTGAATTTGACATATTAATTATAAATGTTAAAAAGCTAATTAAAGATTTATTGAATCTAAAAAACTATCTCAAAAAATGATTATTAAATTTAAGCTATCAAGTATTTACAGATTGAATTTCCACTACACTGTCCTTAAATTTGGAATATAAGGATATGATGACTCTTTTTATCTAGTATATCGTGATGATCTTGGGTTCAAAAACCACGAATTTATGATAAAAAAATAAGCTTAATTTTGGATGTATTTCTTATTGTATGTAATTAAACAAAAAATAATTCTAATTAGGATGATATTTAATGGAATATGAGGAAAAGGTAGCAAAAATTAAAAATATAGTCGATTCGCCCATCAGCAAATTTAAATCCGAAGAGTTGAAAGCTATCCTCGATAGATATGAAAAAAACCATGTTAAGTCTAAAGAGGCTTTTGAAAGAGCAAGAAAGATCATTCCAGGAGGTGTAGAGCATAATCTCGCTTTTAATTATCCATTTCCTTTAGCTAGCAAACGCGTGTATGACTGTTACATGGAAACTGTCGACGGCGTAATACTGACCGATTTTTTAATGGATGGAGGGCCCATAATTCTAGGTCATAACCATCCCGTCTTAACGGAAAAGGTTATAGAAGTCATTCGTGAAATTGGTCCATGTCATGGAATAACTAATGAATATGAATATCTTGCTGCCGAAGAACTTCAGAAATATTTTCCATCTTGTGAAATTATAAGATGGCTCCAAACGGGAACAGAAGCCGATATGCTTGCAATTAGGATTGCTCGAGTTGCCACGAATCGTAAATGGGTTATTAAAATGGGTGGTAGTTATCATGGATGGTCAGATCAGTTGGTTTATGATATGCACGTGCCGGGATCAAAATTATTAGAATCGCATGGAATACCAAAAGATATTTTCAAGTTCATTGATTCTTGCCCCCCAAACGATATTGAAACATTACGAGAAATGTTTGCAGAAAAGCGAAAAGTGGCAGCCGTTTTAATTGAGCCTATGGGAGGTGAATCTGGAGCTATTCCTGTAAAACCAGGATTTAACAAAGAAGTTGAAGAACTTTGTCATGAAAATAATACTCTTTTAATATCTGATGAGGTTGTATGTGCTTTTAGATTACATATGGGTGGTGGTCAAGCATATTATGGATATGAACCAGATTTATCCATCTTTGGTAAAATCGTTGGTCATGGATATCCATCCGCTGCAGCTATTGGTGGTAAAGAAGAATACATGAAATATTGCGCAGCAGGAGTGGGTGGTGGAAAAAGAGCATATAGTGGAGGAACCTTAGCAGCAAATCCATTAACATGTGCTGCTGCTTATCATGCCATTAAATTAGTCGAGGAAACGGGAGCAACAGAAATAGCCACAAAAGCTGCAACTCGTTTAGCTGATGGATTGAATCAAGTTTTTGAAAAATATGAATTGCCCTGGTTTTCATACAATTTAGGTGGAACGGTTCATTTCCATACCTCATGTCTTTTTGGGTTAAGTTTTGACATACCCGATCAAGTAGGGCAATTACCATTAAGGAAACAATTTATGGAACATATGGGAGCGGCTTTAGTAGACGAGGAAATTATTTCAGTTGCAGGGAGCAGATTCTATACATGCATGCTCCATACTGATGAAATAATTGACGAAACTATTCATAAAATTGACGAGATTTGTCAAAAAATAGATAGAAATTAAATTTTCATATTACTCCATTTTCTTTTAACATTTTCTTAATTCTCAAATTTAAAATATAAACCAAGAATCTAATAAATAATTTAACCTAAATACGGGTCTATTTACTCATGGGGATAAGTAAAAATTGGTTCATAGAAAAAATTAACACATTTTTGGAATTTGATGAAAGCAATAAGATGATAATGGGTGATAATTCTAGAATGTTTGAACCAGATGTAATCGTCGGTATAGTTTCAGGGAACGATACGATATTCACCGATTATAAGAAGATTATTGGTGACTTTTATCTTACACCAATAGAAGCTTATACATGGTACTGTAAAAAAAGAGGAATAGACTTATCAACACAAAATTTAAGCGTAGTAGCTTATATTCTCCCAATTAATAGGACTACTAAAAAGGAAAATTTCATATATTCAAGAGAGTATCCATCGAAAAGATGGGCGAATACCAGATTATATGGAGAACAAGCCAATATGAATATTCAAATGCATTTAATCAATGAATTAAACTCCTTAGGAATAAATGCAATGGCACCAACCAATGAAAGATCCTTATTTAAAATAAATCGTGAAATTTGGGCTTCAAATTGGTCTCATAGGCATTGTTGTTTCGCAGCAGGATTAGGATCTTTTGGTTTATCAGATGGATTTATCAATTCTCGAGGAAAGGCGATGAGGTGTGGAAGTATAATTGTTGATTACAGCTTACCATCGGATGCATCAAAGAGACCTTCAGATCCTTACGAGTATTGCATCAAATGTGGAGATTGTATTAAACGGTGCCCTGTCAATGCTATATCTTTTAAAAATCGACATGATAAAATTGCTTGTTCAAAACACGTAATGAGTACCATCCCTTATATTAAAAAGAATTATGGAATCAATATCTATGGATGTGGATTATGTCAGGTTGGAGTTTCGTGCCAGAATGGGATTCCAAAAAAGATTTCCTAATTATTTAATTCATTATAATAAATATCCAAAAATTAAATTTCTATTCTTAATCAATTAATCTAACTAAATTTTATTTTTTATTCAGAATCCTATACAATTAGGAAAATATAGGTCGATTAATTTGGGAAATCAAAATGAAATAACAGAACAATCAAACTTGTTTAATAAAGATGGGACGTTAGTCCAGAGAGGGTGGGCTCGCAAACCAATTTTAAAATATAATAAAGAAGATATTGGAAAAAGTTGGATGCGAATTAAAGAATGGGATCATTATTCCGTGTTAAATAAAGACTTCGGATTTCAATTAACTATTGGAGATATTGGATACTTAACACAAATGAGTTATGTCTGGATTGATTTTAACAAGAAAGAAAGGAATGGGCAATCTATCATGAAGTTTTTTACTAAATCTAAATTACTACCATTAAGTTCTTTAGAAGATAGTATTATAGACTTCCCAACAGACAAATTTAATGCTACAATTGAGAAAAAAGGAGATAAGCGAATTCTTACTATTGATGATCCAACCTTATTAGAAAAAGGAATTAAAGGAACTATTACACTGGATGATCGGGAATCTTATGATAATACCGTTGTAGTTACAGGATATAAAAAACCAAAATTATTTTACTACAATCATAAAATCAATTACATGCCGGCTAAAGGAGAAATTACAATTGGAGAAAGCCGCTATGCCTTTGAACCGGGATCCTCATTCGGACTTATGGACTGGGGAAGAGGAATATGGCCATATAAAACTCATTGGCTCTGGGGATCTGCTTGTGGATTGGTTGATGGAGTCCCCGTAGCATTTAACATTGGATATGGGTTTGGAGATTTATCAACTCATACCGAAAATATAATTTTCTATGATGGGAAAGCCCATAAAATAGATGAAGTTACTTTCCATCATGAAGATCGAGATCCTACAAAACCTTGGAAATTTTCGAGCAATGATGGTCGATTTAACATGACATTGATACCTATTATTCCACATAAAGAGAAGTTAAACTTTGGATTAATTTATCTTAATTCTTCATTACTACATGGTTATTATTCCGGAGAAATAATCCTCAACAATGGAGAAAAAGTAATTGTCAAAGATTTGTTAGGTCACGCTGAGGATATCTATTGGAGATGGTAATTTAATCCAATATCACTTTTTTTTTCTCAAGTGAATTCTGATTTTATTTGATTATGTATTTTATGTAATTGTATATAATAAAAGAAAAAAAAATAGAATATTTATTTAAGACTTAATTCAGCAAGACCCATCTCAGCTAATTTTTCTTTATTTGCTGCGACTTTTTCTGGCGTTAATTGGTAATATTTCCAAAATAACAGTACAGTCACGATAACCAATATAGCGGGAACTATTGCTACGTGTATCCTAATTCCGAATAATGCCAGTGGTTGTTGTGTCGGTGCGCCTACAACGTACCCAGTAAATATATGGCTTAAAGAAATTGTTACTGCAATAAAAGTCTGTCCGAATTTAATGAAAAACGATTGGAACCCATAATAAATTGCCTGTTGCCTTTTACCCGTTCTAACAGTTACGTCATCAAGAACATCGCCCATTGTCGGTGGGTCGACGTACCATTGACCCCCCACTCCGACACCAAAGAAAAGTAATGATATCATCCACGGAATAAGCCCGTTAATGAAGATCATAGGTAAAAATGTAATGAATAAAGCCATACCTGCATATATGCTCAATTTTCTATTATCATTTATTTTATGAGCAAAAAATGTCCATAGTGGAGTTGAAATGAGAGCTCCTAGAAGCATCGATCCTAATAGATATATTATGCCCTCATCACCCATGTCTAAAAGATAAGTTGATATATATAAGGCAGACGTTTGAATCATTACTCCTCCTACTTGATAGCCAAAGAAGAATATTACCTTTAACATAAAGGTTCTATCTTTTAATACATTATAATTTGACTTTAAAAAAGATTCGACATGTTGAGCTTCTGGAACTCTTTTTCTTTGCTCGTAAAGTTTTCTCACCTTTTTATCTTCAAATATTCCGGGAAGTACAAGCATGAACAGAAAAAATCCGACAACTACGCTAAATACGGAAGCATCTATATAGGTTTTCGCGTTAAAAGTACTAATAAATAAGACCGAAGGAAGTATAAATGCCATGACGAGTCCTGTGATTCCTAAAATAGTCCCATACCCTTGAACAGCTCTTCTTTCCTTTAAACCACTAAATTTATCCGGATAAAGGGAAATTACATTTACATCATACAAGGTCAAGGCAGTATCATAAATACACAATGAAATCACATACCATAAGAATATCTCTAATTGATGGGCTTGTACGATACCCGCTGAACCATACCAATCAGTTGGTACCAAATATATAAACAAGTATGATAATAACCAAGGTATTACACCAATTAACATCCAAGGAAATCGTTTAAAATTTTTTTTTTCCCATGGCATGTGAATCTTTTCCATTAACCAACCTGTAAGAGGGTCGTTTATTGCATTCCAAACGGAATAGATAATGTACGCCCACATTGCCAATATAGTAGGTAAACCAATAACATTTTCATAGAAGAAAAATACAGTAAAACCAAATGCAGCTGAAATCCATTGCCCAAAAAGTTCTCTTGAGCCATAGGAAGCCATTATGCGTTTAGGATATTCATACTTTCTTTTTTTTGTTGTTTCGACATTTTCAGTCAATTTAAATCCCTAATTTCCTAATTTTTATAAAAATTTAATTTGTTATATCACTTTAGTTAAACCATTATAAAAAAGTTATTAATTAATGAGAAAATTGAAAATAGTAATCTTTGAACCACATCCTGATGATCTGTTATTCGGACCAGCTCCCATCCTTCTTGAATGGATTAGTGAAAAGAAGCATGACATCCATATTATAACGGTAACGGATGGCAGAGCCTGTTTTAGAGTCGGAGAACAAGCAGATGCAGAAAATGCTCCAGTTATGACTGAAGATGAAGTTGCGATAATGAGAACTAAAGAAGCAAGGGACGCTATCAAATTTTTAGGTATCCCCGCGGAGAATCATCATCTATTTAACTTTCACGATGCTGATGGGCAGAAGTACGTGAAAGAAGGGATTAAAAAAACGTTACCCATAATAAAAGATGCTGACCGAATTTTCTTTCCAAGTAACAATAATCTTCATGTCGATCATCAAGCAACTCATGACATTGCGATTGGTGCAGCCAAATCATTATCATTAAAAAATCTCGAGTATTATGTATATTTCATACCAACTTATGGAAAATTTCAAGAAGATTCCAAAGATCATCAATTTGAATATATCATTGATGAAAAAAAGGCGAAAATTTTGCAAGATTGGTTGGAGATTTACCAATCTCAATCTTATACTAAATATACGTGGATGATGTACAAACGTTTCCTTAAAAAGGTACGAAAGTGGACTTATGGGATTTACAAATATGAAGAAATTGACAAGTATTATAATTTTTAAATTCCATTATATAACTGAAGATTTGACTATGTATTTCTTAAAACCATTTTTTAAAATATAAGATTTTCTTATTCAGGCAAGTAAAATTTACATAGAATACATTGCTTAGCTTTTAATCGTCTATCCGGACCTAAAATGATGTATTTACTTGCCATTTTTCCTCCACATTTTGGACAATTTTGTAAGAAATTATCTTTAATTGATTCTAAAACTAATTGAATGTTTTTTTCTAATTTTATTAAATCCTTTGCGTTTTCAATTATTTTTTTGGCAGAAATTATTCCTATACCCTTGATCCAAGCTAAGTCTTCAGGTTTTGCGTTTGCTACGTCATCGATAGTCTTTATACCTGCTTTAAAAAGATTTTCTGAAGCTACAGGACCAATTCCTCTGACCCTCTCAAGCTCAAACGACATGTTCTTACAAGACCTTAACGTTAGATAGAAATGAATCCAAGAATATAGATGTTAAATACATATTTGAATACAAAAATAATTTTTATATATCAAATATAAAATGGGATTCAATACTGATAAAATTTGAGATATGCTAAAAAAAGGAAAATAAATTAATTATTAATTTTTATCATTTTTCTAATTGACGTCCGACTCCATTATACATTAAATATCCGCCTGTAACTGCCAAAATCAGTCCTATTATCCCCAACAACGTCCGAAAAAGATCGATATCAAGAGTATTTGAAACGAAAATGCCATACATGAAAATTATCAAGCAACAGAATCCATAGATAAAGAATTTCCATTTCTTCTTTAGCAAGTCATCTTCAAATTTCTTATATATCTGAAATGAGAGGTATAAAAATGGAATGACAGCTCCTATTGACACTACTAAGACCACATAAATGAAGAACGGTAATGCCCAAACAGGCGACCAATTAGCGTTAAGAGTTACTCCTGCTCCAGGTATGAATAAGAAGAAGATCATGCAAAACATTGCAATACCGTATCCTACTAAAATGAGAATCTGTTTTGTGGAAGTGATTACTTTCTCAGATTTCAATAAGATCAAGTCAAAAACTACAAGGAATATTGCTGAGTAATAAATCCCGAAATTAGTTACAAAATTCAATATAAGCACTAGATTAACATCCGTCATTAGACCATATATGAAATTAACGAAAAAACCGATTACAGGTGAAATATAGAAACCAGAAAAGATTATATTAAGCCTCTTTCGATCTCTTTTCAAGATTTTGATTGCGAGAAATAGGAAAAAGACGAAAATAAATCCTTGGGCTATGTAAATCGTTATAAATCTCATGGTGGATAACTGCAACAGTACCATTATAAATCACGAAGTTTTTTTTAGTATTTTGTAATTATTATTGTAGTACTATAATTTAAATACTCTTAAACGGAGATTATTGTCGGATAAGTCCAATTGAATTTTAGAGGAATGGAAAATAAATTAGAGTTGTTTTGCAACACCGTAATAGATAAAGTATAAAGTAATTAATGTGGGTAATGATATTATTGACCAAATTAATCGAAAAGTCGGATCTGCAAGAGTATTTGAAAGAGATGTCCCGTAATATAAATAATAATACCCAATTATCCCGATTAAGAAAAAAATCCATTTTTTTTTGAGTAGATTTTTCTGAAAAGTTCTATATATCTTAAATGATATATAAATAGTTGGTCCTATGGCTATACTGCTACATATTATTATGCTATATATGAAAAATTCCCAACTCCATTCCGGTTTCCAAGAAACTTCATTTAATCTAATGCCCCCTGGAATAAACCACAGACCAATCAGTAATAAGGCGAATATCGTAAAGATAGCAATTTGCTTATTAAAAGTTATTATAGATTGTGATTTAAACAGAATTAGAACGAATAACAACAAGAAGATGAGAGATAGGCAGAATAAATAATAAGTGATAAAATGCAATACCAAGGCTATAGTTTCATCAAATATATTTACATAAATGATGTTTATTATAGCTCCTATAGCTACTAGGAAATAATAAGAGCTCAAAATGATGTTAATCCCTTTTCTTTCTCTTCTAATAATTTTATATCCAATGATTAAATAAAATAAACCAGCTAGTCCTTGTACAAGGAATACTTGTATAAAACGAGATAAATCGAGGCCTTGAGCTATAATGAACAATTATATTACCTTAGACTTATTACTATATCATTTTTATTAAATTGTATTTGGTATTCATAATAAATTGTAAATCATTTTTATTTTTATTTCTAAAAGGAAAGCATATTTAAATTCCCTCATCATATTCTTAATAACTATATAGCATTGGTATCACTAAATACAATGATAGAATCTGAAACTCCATCCCCAAATTCTAAAAAATCAAATATAATATCAGAAACGCTCAAAAAAGTAATGGATTCTGCTAATTATTGTTATGATTGTAATAGATGCGTAACTGTCTGTCCGGTTTCACAATTAGGAATTTTTTCACCCCGATCCTTGATAAATGATCTTTCCTACTTGACTGTTGAAGATGCGTTAAAAAATAACGATATTTGGACGTGTTTAACATGTGGACAATGTTCCATCTATTGTCCAATGACACAGGAAAACGCGGGGGTACGGATCCCTGAATTAATATTAGAATTAAGAAAATTATATGGAAAAGAACAAACTCAAACTGAGAATTTAGCGGAATGTGAAACTCATGATGGTATTTTCCCGTTAATTGCGAAAATAATGGCAGAAAATCCCGCACCACCAAATAAACTTGGATTTTTAGAAGGTACCGGATATAAGGTTGCAAGTACGGGAGAGATTGCTTATTTTATTGGTTGTATACCGCTAATGCAAGATATTATTTATTATACCGATGTAAATTACGGGAGCATTCCAAAATCGATTATTGGTCTATTAAATAGTGCCAATATAACACCAGTTGTTTTAAATGAAAAATGTTGTGGACATGATATACTATGGTCTAAAGGTGATGTTGATACATTTAAGAAGTTAGCAGAATATAACGTGAAATTATATAAAGATGCAGGAGTTAAAACCATAATAGTTAGCTGTGCTGAAGGATATCGAACTTGGAAAATTGATTATCCTAAATATGTAGATGAGTTTGATTTTGAGGTATTACATTTTTCTGAATTCTTCTTACGTGAAAATATTCTTGAACACGTTAGATTCCCTCAGTCTCGCGATATTAAGGTGACCTATCACGATGCCTGCCGGTTGGGTCGCTTGGGTGGAAGATTATATGAAGCTCCCCGTGAATTAATCCGATCAATTCCTGGGGTGAAGCTCATAGAAATGCAAAATAATAGAGATGATGCAAAATGTTGTGGAGTCTCTGCCTTTTCTTGTTGTAATGAATATACACGTGTTTTAAGACATAATCGCATAAAGGAAGCAATAGAAACAGGAGCTGAATATTTAATTGTACCATGTGTAAAATGCTTGACGCATTTTAATTGTTACCTTTCAGAACCGGAAGTAGGAGTTAATAATGAATCATTGAAAGGTAAAATTCAAGTTATAGATATTGCAAGTTTTCTTGGAAAACTTCTTTTTCTCCTATAACTTATAAAGTAAAATAAAGATCGAACTATTTCTCTCTCCAAATAGCTGAGCATTGTCCACAACGATATTTCTTTCCATAGATACGAGGATAGTCATTAATTATGTTCGTTTTATCTTCTAATTCATGAATCATGGATTTGTTTTCCTCACCACATTTTGGACATTTTCTTCTACTATCTGACTTTTCGATTGTCATTATGTCATCGAATTTTTCTCCCATCTTAAGCATCACCCTATTTTTGATTATAACAAATTTAGTTGATTATATTATTAGTATAGGACTTATTAAATCTTGTCAAGTTTTTTGAAAAGTTATAAATAGAAATTTATTTTCCATATTAAAAAGCTATCATAAATTTGAACCCTTTTTTTGAGTGTCATACGCTTTTTCACTAGCTATTGTGCATCCATAGTTGAGAGCTTGTTCATATAATTCCGGGTTAGAATGTTTAAATTTAAGAATAACTTCATCAAATAAATTCTCAAACAATTCGGCAAAATCACGTTGCTGGTTGGTTATTTCAAAACAATAAATGAAATTTAGCTCTTGTGTTTTTCTGATCAAATTCAACCTACTAATTCTTATAGCTTCTTCATTGATTTTTCCATTAATTAAATCCATATCTAAGGCAACCAATATTTTGGAACCTTGGAAGTTGTACAAATTATAAAATTCGAGATAATTATCTAAGGGAATCTGATTAATTGAATTAAGGTCATGTAAATCAAGGATTTGAATTATCCCATCGAAATGTTCGATTGAATTATATAATTCCACAAAATCGTAAATCTCCTCAGCTAGAAATATCTTAACCTTCAAGGGTATTGATTGATGAATTATCTGAAATTCATAATTTATGGAAGATGAAGAAGATGAAATCGCTAAATGAGAAAGAAATGCAAGGATCATATTTTTACCATTGTCTCCTTCTCCAATAATTCCTAAATTAAATTTATAATTGATTTTCTTCACGTCCTCTCGTTCCTACAATAATAAATTTATTATAAATGCTAGGCTTAATCTTAATAATATAGATAAAGAACTAATGTATTAAGTATTTGATGGAAGAATAATATAATGATTACCATTTATCTTTCCTTAGTCATAATGATAGGTGCGTGGAGTTTCTCATTTGTTCTTGTAGATATGACTTTTGAATTTATGCTTCCTTTATCCGTGGTTTTATATCGCTTTATCATTGCATCCGTTACGTATCTCCTCATTGATATCTATTTTTTTGCAGAGAAAAAACTGAAACCTGAGATTTTACAAGACACCCCAAAATATTCAAGAAATGATTGGTTAATGATAATCTTGTCTAGTTTTTTTGGGGTTTCTGTATTTTTCTTAACTCAATATGCATCTATTGCACTAATTGGTCCCTCATTACCCGCTTTATTTGTCTGTTTATTGTCTCCAGTATTGATTTCTCTTTTTGCTTTAATTCTCTTTAAAGAGAAATTAAATAAAAAAAAAATATGTGGATTTGCTATTGCATCAATTGGAGCATTCTTATTGGTAACGGGAGGAAATATGCAGAATCTAACTCTTAATTCCCCCAATTTCTTAGGATACTTTTTAGCTTTACTCACTCCATTTCAATGGGCACTTTATTCAACATTAACTAAAAAAATATCCAATGGGCATTCCAAGATGAAATTAAATAAATATATAAGTTACTTAGGGTTATTTGAAGTATTCATTATCATTCTATTGTCTAATCAGCTCGCTGACTTTGTCGAAAACATTATTAATCCTATAGCATTCCTAACAGCTATTTATCTTGGTATTGGATGCTACGTGCTTGGATATTATATTTGGCAAAAATCCTTGAGCACATTAAAATCGTTTAAAGTAGCTTCTTTCCTATACATCGAACCATTTCTTACTTTAATCTTTTCAATCATCTTGCAAAGAACTGAAATTATTGTTTTATGGAATGTGATTGGAGGACTTGTTGTATTAGGTGCTGTAGTGCTTATCAATTATAAATAAAAACCAAGTAAAATGAATAAATTGAATTATTTAAGATGGTTCTCAGTTATCTTTCTTAATTCTTTAAAAAGAATGTCATCAAGAGGCTTAACTGCTGGCTTAGTTTCCAACTTATTTGCTTCAATTTTGGCTCTCTTTCTTGCTGAATTCGCTCCAGCATCATTCCAAGCATCACGAGACATCCTATCAATAATTGGTCCTGTAATAAACAATTCTTTTCTAAATAAACTTAATGTTGAAGGATGTGAAAGTAACTCTTCGGTTTCACTATAATCTTTCAGAATTTCTAAAGCAAAAGGAGTTCCTCGATCCTCAACTCCTCGCAAAAGCCGTTTTACCATTCCAACAATTTCATTATCAATCAATAATTTTTCCACGCTTTGAGTTGATTCAAAATCAAGCATGCCTGGACCGGATACCATGTTAACACCAGCAAGTCCTGCTAAAAGAGCACCCATCCCTCCTTCAAATCCTGCTTGAGCATCTGGGACTTTAGAATCGCTCAAACCCATGTAAGCATGGGTAGGTATTTTTAATAATTTTCCCATTTCCACGTCCCCCAGATTTATCATCATCGTTTCAATTGCGCCCATTGGAGTAGTCCCATATTTCATGTCTAATATTGCAGGAGATCCGCCCCAAATCAAAGGAGCGCCTGATTTAGCTAATTGACCAATGACAACGCCAGCCAAGCATTCTGCACAATGTTGAGTGATTGACCCAATTAGGGTTATGGGTGCACTCGCACCGGCGAGTGGCATTGAAACAAATTCAGAAGGAATCATGCTTTTAGCAGCATCGATGAGTGATTGGGTGGTTAAATCTGACCATTTTAATGGGGGACTTGGACAAGCATCAAAGATAGCAAGTGGTTTCCTTGCCAAATCATCTTCAGATAATCTACAAGTCAACAAAAGTTCTCTCATTATTGAGAAACTCTCCTTTTTAAATGTGCCCGTAATGACTGGTTTATGGCAATTTGATAATGCAATAAAAAGCCTATGCCAATCTTGTGCATTTTTGGGTACATCTTGGTAGACAAAAGCCGTGCTTTGTGCTTCGATATATTTCAACTGATCCACAATTTTTGAAAAACGAATGAAATCTTTCGAAGTCGCTTCTCTAGTTTTTCCTGAATTTTCATCTAAAATAAGAATTGCTGCAGAACCCGGATCAAAGTGAACGTTATCATCCTTAAGAGTTGAGTGCTCATTTCCCTCTCGATCATACAAGATAATTTCATCTGGAACCGTGCGTAAGCATTTTTCCACTAAATCTGGAGGAATAAAGAAAGATGACCCTTCATTATTTACGCCTTGATTTTTCAACAATTCTCTTGCTTGTTCATTTTCCACGAATACTCCAAGAGTTTCCAATATCTGTTTTGCTTCCTTTAATATTGAATTTTTATGTTCTTCATCTAAAACACTTATTTTTGGTCTTAAAATTGTCATGTTATTACCTCCCTAAACTACGTCATTTTTTGTTTTATTTCTTGAATTGTTAGGGGACTCGTTCCACAACATCCTCCAACAATTTTTGCTCCCAAATTTATAATTTTAATGATATCTTGTGCAAATTCTAGTGCTGTTTGGTCATAAACAGTAATAGATCCTTCAAGTCTCGGCTTACCCGCATTTGGTTTTATGGATATGGGTGTATCTGTTATCTTCTTTAATTCTATCATTATATCAATCATGTCATGTGAACCTAAAGTGCAATTTGAGCCCACAACATCTGCACCTTCAATAACTTGGATATCAACGCATTTTTCTAGAGAATCTCCCATGATCGTAAAGAATCCCCTTTTAGTTTTTTTATACGTCATTGAACTGATAATTGGTTTAGAAGAGACTTCTTTTATCGCCCGAATCGCAGCTCTCATTTCCTCAACATCAGAAATTGTCTCTACGTGCCAAAGATCAACTCCAAAATTCAATACTTCAACTTGCTTTTTAAAACTCGACTGCCACATATCAACCGTAGCTTTCCCCACTGGTGGTTTGAATACGCCGGAAGGACCGATATCGCCAACGATGAGGCGATCTTTTTGACGAACGGTATTAATTATCTCCAAAGCCTTTTGATTGATTTCAACTAAATGTTCCTCGAGATGATGGTTCTTCAGGTTTAGATAGCACGAACCAAAGGTATTCGTTTGAACCATGTCCGAACCTGCTTCATAATATGCTTTATGAATGCTACTAATGACTTGGGGTTCTTCAATATTTAAAAGATCTGGTAGTTTTCCCGGTTTTATTCCTCGTTTAATAATTTCTGAACCCATTCCTCCATCAAATAATATCGTCTTTGTATCATCCTTTAACCATTCATTAAATAGCAACTTTTATCCCTCCATTTCTCATAAATTTTTTACTAATTTTACGGCATCAACAGCACTATCAGCATATCCATCAGCCTCACATTCCTCAACCCATTTCCGTGAAACTGGAGCTCCACCTAATATGACC
>Ga0307445_10000602_pt1 | contig 19666 bp, 19 predicted proteins | sample SalMarSW160330MG_FD_202147 | JGI IMG/M metagenome (GOLD analysis project Ga0307445, IMG submission 202147) | Salt marsh sediment microbial communities from the Plum Island Ecosystem LTER, Massachusetts, United States - SW1603-30 | ecosystem: Environmental > Aquatic > Marine > Intertidal zone >... | reverse complement strand
TGCAGGGAATCGTTTGCCTCGAAGATGTGAAAGCGACTTCAAGAGAAAAATGGTCCGAAATGACCGTGAGCGAGATCATGACGCCCAAGGAAAAATTGGAAGCTGTTTCACCAGAAGATGATGGGAACAAAATTCTCAATAGCCTAACAGCTAAAGAAATACATCAGGTCCCTGTGGTGGAAAATGGAAAAGTAACCGGGATAATATGTCGCAGCGATATCCTCCGTTATATCCAGCTTCGTTCTGAACTTGGTGTGTAAAGAGAAAAAATGAATAAACTGCCTGAAAAAGTTCGCAAGAGGGACGGGTCCTCAGTCAGTTTTGATGAGCAAAAAATCGTCCGCGCGATCCAGAGAGCGGCGCTGGAAGTGCTGATGGATGAGAAGAATTCAGCGGAGATCGCCCAGACCACAAAAAAAAGGGTCCTTGCCAAGATCTTGTCTGTGTTTGCCGATGAAATGCCTTCGGTCGAGAATATCCAGGATATCGTAGAAGAGGTCTTGATGGAGACAGGGTATCGTTCCATCGCCAGAAGTTATATCCTTTACAGAAAGGAACATCAGGACATCCGTCGAGTTAAGGTCATTTATGGAGTGAGGGATGACTTGAAGCTTCCGATCAACACCCTCCTCGTCCTCAAGAGACGGTATCTTCAAAAAGATGAGAACCAGAATGTGACAGAAAGCCCGAAGGAGCTTTTCGAGAGAGTCGCACATGCAGTCAGCGAGGCAGAATCGGATTTTCGGTCCAAGTTTTCCACGAATGAAGTCGCAGAGAAGTTTTTTCAGATGATGAGTAGACTTGAATTCATCCCCAATTCTCCGACGCTCATGAATGCGGGGACATCGTTGGGTCAGCTTTCTGCTTGTTTTGTGCTCCCGGTGGAAGATTCGATCGGAGGAATATTCGAATCATTGAAGAACATGGCACGGATCCATCAGACAGGAGGAGGAACGGGATTCGATTTTTCGAGGCTTAGACCGAGGGGCGATCTCGTCTCAACGACCAAGGGGAGTGCTTCGGGCCCAGTCTCGTTTATGAGCATATTCAATCAGGCCACAGGAGTGATCGTTCAAGGTGGGAGAAGGCGAGGGGCAAACATGGGGATTCTCCGGTGCGATCATCCGGATATCGAAGATTTTATCGAGGCAAAAACTCAGGAAGGTTCTTTTTCGAATTTTAACCTTTCTGTGGGGATTACAGATAAATTCATGGAAGGGGTGAAAAACAATGGCGTTTTCGATCTAGTCAATCCCCGAACCAAAGAACGAATGAGGTCCATCAAAGCAAGAGCTCTGTTCGATCTGATGGTGTATTCTTCGTGGAGAACAGGTGATCCGGGCATGGTATTTCTGGACGAAATAAATCGCCATAATCCTACTCCTCATCTGGGCGAGATAGAAGCCACGAATCCCTGCGGGGAGATTCCCCTTTTACCCTATGAGAGCTGTAACTTGGGCTCGATCGATCTGTCTAAGTTCGTGAAAAATGGGGCATTGGATTGGGAAAGGTTAAAAAAAGAAATTAGGTGGGGCGTCCGTTTTTTAGATAATGTTATCCACGTGAATAAATATCCTCTCGCTCAAATCGAAAAGATCGCATCCGATAACCGAAAGATCGGGCTTGGCGTGATGGGTTTTGCCGATATGCTGATCAGGATGGGGATACCCTACACCAGCGATGAATCTGTAAAAACAGCTTCCACAGTCATGAAGTTTTTCCATGAAGCATCGATCGAGGCTTCCATTGATTTGGCGAAGGAGAGGGGTGTTTTTCCTAACCATGCCCGATCGGTTTTTGCCAAAAAAAATATCAAACTCAGAAATGCCACGGTCAACACAGTGGCTCCAACAGGAACGATCAGTATAATTGCCGGATGTTCTAGTGGGATCGAGCCTTTGTTTGCGCTCAGTTATGTCCGGAATGTCCTTTCGGGAACGAGATTTTTCGAGACACATCCGATGTTTGAAATGGAGCTTCGACGGCGAGGATTGTATTCCAAAGAATTGATGGCCGCGGTGGGAAAAGTCGGATCGCTTCGGGATATCCATTCCATTCCTGAAGATCTGAAGGAAGTTTTTATCACATCTTTTGATGTGTCTGCCGATATGCATCTCAGGATTCAAGCCGCATTTCAAGAACACACCGACAATTCTGTTTCCAAAACGATCAATCTGCCGTCGGATGCAACGGTTGAAGATGTGAGAAAGGTATTTATGATGGCCCATGAGCTGAAATGCAAAGGAATCACGATCTACCGATACAACACAAAAAAGGGCCAGGTTCTTTCCTTCGATTCTCGGTCTTTGGGGGAAAGAGAAGAGGACATGAACTTCATTATGGCGGAATCGGAATATTCGGGAGGATGTCAATCAGGCCTCTGCACCTTTTGACTGGAATATCAATAAAAACGCCCACCCCAAGCCAACCCACCCCACCCCAACATTAAGGTATACATATGGAGTGATATCTTGATATTATTGAAAATGACAACAAAAATGTGCAGGAATATCTCCCTTTCGATTTTTATGATCCGCTCCGACAGGACGAGAATCGTTGGCCAAAGGAGAGAATAGAGATGAAAAGATCAAAAGATAGGATAGACGAAATTATTTTCATGCTAAAAAAGGCCTACCCCGTAAGTAAAACGGCCCTCAATTTTGAGACACCGTTGCAGATCCTTGTGGCGACAATATTATCTGCTCAGTGCACGGATGAACAGGTCAACAAGGTCACACCTTCGCTCTTCCGCAAGTACAAAACCGCTGCGGATTTCGCAGGGGCCAATCCCAGTGTGCTAGAAGAGGAGATCCGATCCACCGGATTTTTCCGGAACAAGACAAAAAGCATCATCCTCGCTTCGAAAAAGATCGTCGATAATTTCGGAGGCAAAGTTCCTGAACGCATGGAGGATCTGATCACGCTTCAGGGAGTAGCCAGAAAAACAGCCAACATCGTTCTTTCCTCGGGTTTCAATAAAGCTGAGGGCATTGCGGTCGATACACACGTCAAAAGGCTTTCGTACAGATTGGGATTGAGCAAGGAGAGGGACCCGGATAAGATCGAACAGGACCTGTTAAAACTCGTGCCACAAAAGGACTGGATGGATTTCAACTATATGCTCGTCAATCACGGAAGAAAGACCTGCCAAGCCCGCAAACCGGATTGTCCCGCCTGCGTGTTGAATTCCCTCTGTCCTGCAGCACAGGAATTTTTTCCTTCGAGGTGATCGAATGAACGGAGAATGTCATCACATTGGATTGTTCAGTCAAAGTCCAAAAAAACTCGTTTCATTTTATACTGAAAAAATGGGTTTCGAACATCTGGGGACCAAAACCGTTTCAAAAGAATGGATGGCCCAAATTTTTGGTATGCCGTCCCCATGCCGATTGATCAAATTGCGCTTTGGCTCAGCCATTCTCGAAATATTTGCGCCCCAGGAAGGAGAAGACGAGCTGGCAAACAGAAACTCTCCATCAGAAGGGTACAATCATTGGGCCTTGGGAGTGAAGGATAAGGAGGCCTTCGTCCGTAAGCTACAAAAAAAGGGAGTTTCGCTGTTGAAGCTGGAGGGGACAGGCCGTTTTATTTTCTTTGTTAGAGATCCCGAGGAGAATTTGATAGAGATTTATCAAAAGAGAGGACAGGAATGATAAAAAAAGCCATGCTCTACCAATCTCTCCCATCAGAGAAGGTTTCCTGTGTCCTCTGCCATCACAATTGCCAGATTTCTCCAGGCCAATACGGCATCTGCGGAGTACGGCAAAACAGAGCAGGAGAGCTTTACACTCTGGTGTATGGCCATATCATTGCCGCCCATGTGGACCCGATCGAAAAAAAACCTTTGTATCATTTTCTTCCAGGCACGTCATCATTTTCGATCGCGACGATCGGATGCAATTTTCGCTGCCCCTTTTGCCAGAATTGGCAGATTTCACAGGCATCGAAAAACGAAGGCCTCACAGATCATGGGCAGGAATATTCTCCTGAGGATGTCGTCCGTTCCGCAAAAAAACATCGTTGCCAGAGCATTTCCTATACCTATACCGAACCCACCATATATTTTGAATATGCATTCGACACAGCGAAGCTTGCAAAAAAAGAGGGATTGGCTAATGTGTTCGTGACGAACGGGTACATGAGCAGGGAGGCCTTGGAGACCATCCGCCCTTACCTAGACGCCTGTAATGTGGACCTCAAGGCATTTCATGAAGGTTTTTATAAGGATATGTGCGGGGCACATCTTCAACCTGTGTTGGATTCGGTAAAGCTTATGAAGGAGATGGATATTTGGGTGGAGATAACGACACTCATCATTCCTGGTCGCAATGACAGCGAACAGGAATTGACACAGATCGCTCGGTTCATCAAAAAAATAGATCCCGATATACCTTGGCATATCAGCCGTTTCCATCCCGATTATAAATACATGGATGCCGAAGCGACTCCGGTCCAATCCCTTCGCCTAGCCTATAATGTAGCAAAAAAAGAGGGTTTGCGGTTCATCTATATCGGGAATATTCTTGGAGAGTCAGAGGGGACGGAATGCCCGCACTGTAAGAAGATGCTTATTCCCCGGCAAGGATTTACCATAACGGAGAATAAAATTAAAGAGGGGAAATGTCCTTTTTGCGGGACGCCCGTTGCCGGCGTTTTCAAATATAAAGCGCGAGAAATTTGAATGGATATGTACAAGTTTTTGTCTCACATGGCGGATGCAAAGTTTCAGGCCTTTGGACAAACCCTCGAAGAAACATTTGCCCATGCTGCTTTTGCTGTCGCTTCATTGATGTGGGATTGGAAAAAAATAGCGAAAAATATCGAGATTCCTGTCGAGATAGAGGGAATAGACTTGGAACAGCTTCTCGTTAATTTCTTAGAGGAAATACTGTATCTATTGGATACACGGCATTTTCTATTGGGTTCGATCGACAAAATCTCGCTCGAAAAAGGACCAGAGGGCTGGAAAATCCAGGCTTTGTTTACAGGGGATGAAAATGTAAGCGGGTACGAAATCTTCGGGGATGTGAAAGCCATTACCTATAATGAAATGATCGTTAAAAATGAAATCCCTTTTATGGTGCAGGTCGTGGTTGATGTTTAAGGTGAAACCATGGAATTGAAAAAGATCAATTCGAATACCTGGGAGATTCCAAAACAGGCGAACATGAGGGTTCCGGCCATTATTTATGCGTCGGAAAAGCTATTGAAAGGTGTCCGAGGAGATAAAACGCTTTTCCAGGCAAAAAATGTGGCTTGTTTGCCTGGTATCCAACGCAAAGCATACGTCATGCCCGATGCCCATCAGGGTTATGGATTTCCCATCGGAGGGGTTGCCGCTTTCGATTTGCATGAGGGCGTTATTTCTCCTGGCGGAGTGGGCTATGACATTAACTGTGGAGTTCGTTTGTTAAAAACGGATTTTACAGAACAAGATATTCGTACCCAAAAAAAGCTCCTCCTTTCTGAAATCTTCAAAGAAGTGCCCGCTGGTGTGGGCAAAGGAGGGACGACTAGACTGAGCCGCAAGGCGTTGGAGGAAGTCTGTATCAAGGGAGCGGAATGGGCGGTAGAGAAGGGATACGGGGAAAAAGATGACCTGTCGCGGACAGAAGAAAACGGAAGGATGAGAGAGGCGGATCCCAGCTATCTGTCCCCGCGAGCCTTCGAGAGAGGTGTCCCTCAGTTGGGAACTTTGGGTGCTGGAAATCATTTTTTGGAGATCCAAAAAGTATCCGAAATCTTCGATTCAGACGTGGCGAATGTTTTTGGTATTCATTCCCTGAACCAGATTATGGTGATGATTCATTGTGGAAGCCGGGGCCTTGGACATCAGGTCGCCTCCGACTACATAAGACTGATGGAGAACAAATTTGGGACGAAAGGATTGCCTGATCGTGAACTCATCTATGCACCTATTCGATCAGAGTTAGGGAACAGATATTACAAGTCCATGAGTGCGGCCGTAAATTTTGCCTTTGCCAATCGACAGATGATCGCCCACTGGACAAGGTGTGTTTTCCAGAAGGTCATGGGAAGTTCCGATGGCATGGATCAAGTCTATGATGTGTGCCATAATGTGGCCAAATTCGAACGACATACCATCGAGGGAAAAGTCAAAGAAGTGTGCATCCACAGGAAAGGAGCCACAAGAAGTTTTGGCCCAGGCAGGAATGAGATCCCTGAAATCTATCGATCGGTTGGCCAGCCAGTTTTAATACCCGGGAGCATGGGGACCTCCTCCTATATTCTTGTCGGGACTTCTATGGCAGAGGAACGGAGTTTTGGGTCCACTGCCCATGGAGCGGGAAGAGTGATGTCCCGGCATGAGGCAAAGCGTCGATTCAGGGGAGAAAAAATAAAGGAAGAATTAGAACAAAAAGGTATCGAACTTCATTGCACAAGCTGGAGGGGTGTGGCCGAGGAAGCTTCCCAAGCCTACAAAGATGTGGACGAGGTTGTCCGGATATCCCATGAGGAAGGACTGGGACGGCTTGTTGCGAAAGTCGTTCCGGTTGGTGTGATGAAGGGCTGAGCCTCAAGTCACGATTTTATCGACATCCTGTTCGGCATAATCTTCGAAATCCTGCACCGCATCATACTCGGTTTTTAGCATTAGATAATGGCTATGCTCGACCTTGCTGAGGTATTGAAGCAGTTTTTTTTGGCTGTTCTCCATGCGGTCGGCTAGACGAGCATAAAAATCTTCTGCGTATTTTTCGGCCTCCATCGCTTGAAGGAGGATGTCTATCAAGGAGGTTGAGGGCGCGACATCGATGGGTTTGAACAGGTCTTTGCTGGGTTCTTCTGGAATTTGGATGGTTTGGTCGGGAAAAAGAGCCGTGTGAAGTTTCATCAGGATCTCTTTGTGTTTGTTTTCTTCGAATGCCAACCAACGAAATTTCTCTTTTAATAGCGGGTTTGATACCCTGTCGGAAAGATCTGAGTACGCTTTGTTCGAATCCATCTCTGCACGGATGGAATATCCCAAAAGGTCCTTAACGGAAGCGGTTGAAACATCTAGCATATCTTTCTCCTTAAATCAGATAATTTAATATTCTAATCTTTTCTTTGGGATTGGTAAAGGTCGATTATGATATTGACTTTTTTTCCCCGGATTTCTATTGTAGAAACTATGCATGTTATTTTGGCTGGGTACAACATCGATAGCGTGGTTATCGAAGAATTGAAAAAAAATAGCCCCCCACGAATGGATATTACTCCTGAAACGCTGTCCGCCTCCTATGCCCGTATTTCCAGAGATCCGCGACCGGCTAATGAACTGCGTAGCATTGCCAGGGCTCAAGTCGAAAGAGCAAGGAAATCCAATCAAAACATCATTTTTAAGATGGGCCATCATTCCGTCGCAGAACATGCTGTATTCAATTTTGATATCGTCGGCGTTAGCCGTTTAGCTCTGGAAGAAATCGAAAAATTTCGCCTCTGTTCCTACACGGAAAAATCTCAACGTTACATAAAATTGAAGGATGATTTTGTCCTTCCCGATGAAGCAAAAAAGGCCGGACTGACAAAAATATTCACCGAGACTATTAGAGCTCAGAATACCCTCTACCATCAGCTTTTCGATAGGTTGAAGCCTTTCATTTTCGACAAACACAAAGAGCTGGCGGACAATCCCAAGAATCATGCGTTGCTCGATGGATGGGCCAAAGAAGATGCTCGGTATATTGTCAGCCTAGCTACGCAAGCGCAATTGGGCATGACATTGAATGCACGCAATCTTGAGTTTCTCATCCGCCGTTTCGCTTCCAAAAGGTTGGCCGAGCTGAAGGAATTGAATCAAAAGATTTATGAGCTGGCCAAAGAAGTGGCTCCCTCCATCATCCTCTTTACGGAATCCAATGAATTCGATGCGAAAACCTACCGGGATTTGGAAAACAGCGCGAGGACGGTATTGACTCATAAAAGGATTACGGGAAATGGACAAGTCCAGCTTGTCTCCTACACAGCCGAAGGTGATAATCGATTGATTGCGGCGCTATTGCACTCCTCTTCTAACCTGCCCTATGAGGCCTGTTATAACAGGGCTAGAAAGATGAGCCTTGGAGATAAAGAATCCTTCGTCAAACTAGCCTGGCAGCGCATGGAGTTTTATGACTTTGTTCTCCGAGAGTTCGAATACCTGGATCTGCAATTTGATCTGATCGTTTCAGCGACATGCTTCGCCCAACTCAAACGTCATCGCATGGCCACTTTGACCTCTCAGCCATACGATCCAAACCTCGGAGTGACCGTTCCCCCTTCTGTCGAAGCCGTTGGTTGTCATCAGGAGTTCCTTGGGATGATCCGCAGGACGAATGATGTGTTTGACCTCATGCAAAATAAAATGGAGGTGGGCGCAGAATATATCCTCACTAATGCTCACCGGAAACGAGTCCTCTTCAAGGTCAATGTCCGAGAGCTTTATCATATCTCCCGCTTGAGAGAAGACCGGACAGCCCAGTGGGATATCCGGCATATTGTGGGACAGATGGTCGACTTGGCCAAGGGCGTGATGCCGATAGCGTGTTTGCTTCTGGGCGGAAAAGATGTTTATCCCGAGATTTATAAAGGGGTTTTTGGCAGGCGGCCGAAGCTCGCTCCACCTAAGATTTGATGCCTATTCTTTATTTGCCACGATCTTATAGAATCTGCGTTTGCCGATTTTCAGGACATATTCCTTCTTTTTGTTGAAATCCAGCATCAATTCGATATCGTCGATTCGGTCCCCATCGATGTAAATTCCCCCCTGGCGGATCATTCTTTTAACCTCTCCGCGAGAACCCATTATATCTTCGAGAACGTCGACTATCTGGGCTTGTCTGGATTCCGAGATTTTCACAGAATTCACGACATGAACCGCAAGATCTTCCGGGATTTCTTTTTGTTTGAATACCAAGTCAAATTCTTGGGCGGCAGTTTCAGCTTCTTTTTTGTCCCAAAAATCGGCCACGATCATCCTGGCCAATCTTGATTTCAAGTCCTTGGGATTGAGAATTTCTTCCCGGATTTCGTTTCGCCAACCTTCGAGCTGAGAAAGAGTTACATCCGTGAGCAATTCATAATAACGGAACATCAATGGATCGGATATGGACATTATCTTGCCGTATATATCCTTCGGCGGCTCTGTGATTCCCACATAGTTATTCAGGGATTTGCTCATTTTTTCCACTCCATCGAGTCCCTCCAGCAAGGGCATGGTCATGACGATCTGTGGCTCCTGCTGAAATTCTCTTTGGATATCCCTACCCACCAGAAGGTTGAATTTTTGATCTGTTCCGCCCAGTTCGACATCGGCCTCCAAGGCGACCGAGTCATAAGCCTGCATAATAGGGTAGAGGAGTTCATGTAAGGATATAGGTTGGCCGCTTTTCAACCGGTTTGAAAAATCGTCCCGTTCCAAAATCCTTGCAACGGTATACTTCGATGTCAACTTGATGATATCGAAACTTGTCAGTTCTCCTAACCAACGGGAGTTGAAGTCGATGATCGTTTTTTCAGGATCGAGTATCTTGAATATCTGGCTTTTATACGTCTCGGCGTTTTTATTTATCTGTTCATGGGTCATCGGAGGCCGGGTGGCTGATTGGCCGGATGGATCTCCGATGAGGCCTGTGAAATCTCCGATCAGGAAGATGACATCGTGACCCAAATCTTGGAAGTGTTTCATCTTGCGGATGAGAACCGTGTGACCGACATGAATATCGGGAGCTGTCGGGTCGAATCCCGCTTTCACACGCAGCGGCTTATTTTCCTTTATCGCCCGTTCGAGTCTGGCTTTGAGTTCGCTTTCCTGGATTATTTCCACACAACCTTTTTTAAGGTGTGCAAATTGTTCTTCGACAGATTTCATGATTTTTTCCTTTATTTGCTTGAAGTTACCTGATGAGAACTCGCCGCCCCATTATTTCCAGTCTTCCCTCGAAGTAGAGCTTGACAGCCTCAGGATAGATCTGGTGTTCCTGCTTCAAAATTCTTTCGCTCAGTGTTTCTTCGGTGTCATCTTGGAGAACAGGCACCGCCGCTTGCAGGATAATGGGTCCCTGGTCGACTTCTGCGGTAACGAAATGGACGGTAGCGCCTGAATATCGAACCCCCCAGTCAATAGCCTTTTGTTGAACGTGAAGGCCGGGGAAGGAAGGAAGAAGGGCTGGATGGATGTTGATGACTCTATTTTTAAAGGTGTTGCAAAACAGGGGAGTAAGAATTTTCATGTATCCGGCCAGGCATATCAAATCCACATCCCTTTTTTTTATTTCCTGTATGATCGCTTCATCATAATCCTCGCGGGTTGGGAATTCCTTAGGCTTGAAGTACAAGGTTTCGAGATAGCGTTCCTTTGCGATCTCTAATCCTGGCGCTTCTTTTTTATTGCTGAAAACGAGAACGATCTCAGCATTGATTTTTCCTGCGACGATGGCATCGTGTATGGCGACAAAATTCGAACCGCGTCCTGAGAGGAAGACTGCGATCCGGCCTTTTTTCTGGGGGCTCAAAAAAACTTCCTCTGGCATCTTGTTCTTCCCTTGTTGGATTTGTTCAGTCGCTTAAAATCTGATTATGAAACCTATTTTAACCGAAAATCCGCTAAAATCAACCACGGTCTCTGACACTGACCGAATATCCGAGCCAGATGGCAATTCGGCTCGTATCTCGTTTTTCGCTTGCCAAAAATCGAGCGATGGATCGTACTCTTCGAAATAGTACAGCGTGCCTTTTTCTTCCAACTCGTTTTCACCTGAAAATCCTTGGATCTTTGCTGTTCTCACCAACCCTTCGAGAAAAAAACGGACTCCCACTTCCGTTTCAAAAATAAATCCAAAACCTCCCAGAAATATAGGCCCGGATGCGGTAGCCTTTTCCAGTTGGAAAAAATTGTATTTTTCTGCCGATTCGGCTTTTTTCGCTTCACGGTTCACATAATTTGCCCATGCCAAGCCGCCGCCACCCCGCACATAAAAGTGAAGCTTTGTATTCAGCGGGATAAAATAATAAGCGGTCAAGACCAGTGGGTAGGCACTCGCGGTAGTCGGGAATATCTGGCTTATCGGTCCGGAGACTTTCTGCACCAAGACTTCTACGTCTTTTTCATGCACGTCGCTGTAAATATATCCAGCTCCGAAACTGAGTCCAAAACGGGGAGAAAAGGAAAACAAAATCTCTCCTTCCAAGTGGATGCCAGAATTCAGTTTATCCAGATTCTGTCCGAGAATTTGCCAATTATTATTTTCTTCTGCCTCCCGTTTCCTCCATTCGGCCCAGCCTGCGATTCCCCTGTTGATGCCATTGACGCCGAGATAGGCATATCCCCCCGAAAGTTTAAAATCCAGCTTCATGCCATAGGCCGATATCCCGACCAACAAGAGGAAGCCGAAAATTTGAACACTCTTCCTGACGGAATCCATTGCACTCCTGCACGTCGCTTTTCCCATCGTTGTTATGAGCCTATCAGTTTAACTTTTCTGGCATGGACTTTCAATCCCTTCATAATCTCTTAGGCGGAATCATGGGATCATCGGGTTTTAAAATTGTCTGGGATGGCTTTTTTCCAGATCATATAGGACTCCCGGACAGAAAGATCGAGGATCTTATCCTCTTTATGGAATAGGGTGATATTTTCTCCGCCAGTGGTCCCGATTTCTTCGATAGGCACATTCCTGTCTTGGGCTATTTTAATCAGCGGTTTTTTGTTTCCAGAATCCGTTGTGACGATGATCCTCGATTGAGATTCACCGAAGAGAAGCGAATCTCTTCTTATTTCATCGTTCAGATGTATGGTGCAGCCTATTCGGTCCTCCCCGAAAAAAGCGCATTCTGCAACACAGACCGCTAGACCTCCTTCGGAGATGTCATGGGCCGAGTTGAGTAGCCCGTTTTCTATGGCCTCGATGCAGGCTTCCTGTACTTTTTTCTCTTCTTGGAGATCGATCTCCGGGGGTCGGCCCTTTTCCATGTTCCAGATGTATTTGAGGTATTCCGATCCGCCGATTTCATTTTTGTTTTTGCCGAGAAGAAAAATCGAATCCCCGGCATTTTTAAATCCCGGGCCTATGGGTTTGTTCCCATCACGAACCAGACCGACGACACCGAGTACAGGAGTGGGGTAGATGGATAATCCTTCTGTGTCGTTATAAAAACTGACATTCCCCCCTGTAACAGGTATGCTGAAAGTCCTGCAGGCCGCGGCTATACCTTCGATCGCCTCTTGGAACTGCCACATGATCTCGGGTTTTTCAGGATTCCCGAAATTCAGGCAATTGGTGACCCCGACAGGATGCGCTCCTACACAGGCCAGGTTCCTGCAGGCCTCGGCAACCGCAATTTTTCCCCCCGTTTTCGGATCGAGGTAGGTGTAAAGAGAATTTCCGTCCAATGTAATTGCAAGAGCGAATTTTTTATTTTTTACCCTCAGGAGGGACGCATCGGCACCCGGAAGAAGGGCTGTGTTTATCTGGACCATATGGTCATACTGACGAAATACCCATTGCTTGTCTGCGATGGTCGGTGAGGAGATCAGTTTTTCGAGAGTGCTATTGTAATCTTCGGGAAGCGGAACCGGATCGAGCTTAGTTCGGGATTCAAGGTAGGCGGGGACTTTGCTCTCCCTGTGATAAAGGGGGCACATGTCCACGACAGCTTGAACCGGAATATCCACGACGATTTTACCCCCAAAGAAGACTTTGAGTCTTTGGTCGGATGTGACCTGTCCCACGATCACCGCATCCAGGTCCCATTTAGCATAGATCTCTTGGACCTCCTTGACTGTTTCTTGTTTGGCCACAAGAAGCATGCGTTCTTGCGACTCAGATAGCATGATCTCATAGGGAGTCATGCCTTCTTCTCTTTGGGGAATAAGGTCCAGGTTGATTTCGATCCCCGAGTTGGAGTTAGATGCCATCTCGGTTGTCGAACAGGTCAAACCCGCGGCCCCCATGTCCTGGATACCGATTATCAGGTTTTTGTCCATAACCTCCAAGCATGCTTCCAGCAATAACTTTTCCTTGAAAGGATCTCCTACCTGGACGTTCGGCCTCTTTTCCTCCAGGTTCTCTCCGAACTCTGCGGATGCCATAGTGGCTCCATGGATGCCATCCCTTCCAGTTTTGGAACCGACATAAAGCACGGGATTGCCTTCACCCTCGGCTTTGGCATAAAAAATCTTGTCTTTTTCGCAGATCCCTAAGCAAAAAGCGTTCACGAGAGGATTGAGGGAGTAGCACTCGTTGAAATAAACATCTCCCCCAACTGTGGGAACTCCCATGCAATTTCCGTACCCTGCAATTCCCGAGATAACGCCCTCTGCGATGGTCTTGTTTTTGGGCACAGACAGGGGGCCGAAACGAAGCGCATCCATCAGGGCGATCGGCCTGGCTCCCATCGTAAAAATATCCCTCAGGATGCCACCGACACCTGTGGCCGCTCCTTGGTAGGGTTCGATAAAGGATGGGTGGTTATGGGATTCGATTTTAAAAACGGCGGCTAGACCGTCGCCTATATCGATTATTCCTGCATTTTCCCCCGGACCCTGTATAACATTTTCTCCTGTAACTGGCAATTTTTGAAGATGGGCCTTTGAACTCTTGTAACTGCAGTGTTCGGACCACATCAAAGAAAAAATGCCCAACTCTGTGATATTGGGTTGCTTTCCTATGAGTTCTTCGATTTTTTCATATTCTTCTTCTGTCAGATTGTGTTCTTCCAATAATTTTTTATCGATCATGACCGGTCAGCTCCCTTTTGGATTCGCATGTGCCTCCAGCCTAATTCTTTCCAGGGCACTTTATCTATAGTCGAACAAGGTGCTGTATAATCGACTCAAAGATAATCCGTCCATCTTCGCTTCCGAGAAGTGCCTCCGATGCCCTTTCAGGGTGGGGCATCATTCCCAATACGTTATTTTGTTTGTTGATCAGACCCGCGATGTTTTCTCGTGAGCCGTTCACATTAGCCTCTTCTGTGATCTGTCCCTTTTCATCCGCATACCGGAACACGATTTGATCGTTCGTTATCAGTTCTTCGATCGTGTCCGGGGATGCGTAGTAGTTTCCGTCGAAATGAGCGATCGGAATCCTGAGCACTTGATCCTTTTTTCCCATGTTGGTGAAAGGCGTTTGATCATTTTCAATTTTGAGGTGGACATGTTCACACAGAAATTTAAGGTTTTTGTTCCGGAGCATGGCACCAGGAAGCAGCCCCAGTTCCAGCAGGACTTGAAAACCATTGCAAATACCCAGCACAAGTCCTCCCTTTTGCACGAATTCCTGGAGTTCTTGCATAAGAGGGGAGAATCTGGCAATTGCTCCCGATCGCAAATAATCTCCATAAGAAAATCCACCGGGAAGAACGACACAATCGGCGTTTTTCAGGTCGTGATCTTTGTGCCAGAGATAAAATGCTTCTTGGCTGCAAACCTCTTTGAGGACATGGAAAGTGTCATGATCGCAATTGGAACCGGGGAAAACGACAACGCCGAATCTCAACTTAATCGATGATCTCCCATGTGAATTTTTCGATTATGGGATTTGCCAAAACTTTATCGGCAAGTTCAGGGATAATCTGTTTTATCTTTTCTTCAGGGAGAGCTCCCATTTCGATCTCGAATACTTTTCCTTGCCTGACATCCTTCACGAAATCATACCCCATAGTCAGAAGAGCATTCCTGACGGTTTGGCCTTGGGGATCTAAAACGCTGTCTTTGTAGGAAACAAGAACTCTAATTTTCATCTGCCAATACCTTGTCGAAAATATAGTCAATTTTTTCTAAATAGGGATCGAGAGTAAAACAGTCTTTGATCTCTTTTTCGGTCAGGACTTTGGATATCTCCCTATCCTTGAGAATGAGATCCATGAAATCCAGGTTATTATTCCAGGCTTCGAGGCTGTTCTTTTGAACGAGTTGATAGGCCTGTTCCCGGGAAATACCCTTTTTTGTGAGAGCCAGCATGACTCGTTGTGAAAAAACAAGCCCCTTGGTGACATGGATGTTTTTTTCCATTCTGTCAGGGTGGACATTCCAGTTTTTGACAAGCGAGGAGGTCTCAGCAAGAAGGTAGTCGGTGATAATGAATGAATCAGGGAAAATCACCCGCTCGGCTGATGAATGGGAGATATCTCTTTCGTGCCATAGGGGGATATTTTCTAAAGCCACGTGGAGATTCGAACGTGTCACGCGCGCTAGTCCAGACACCCTTTCTGCTCGAACAGGATTTTTTTTGTGTGGCATCGAGGAAGACCCTTTCTGGCCTTTGGTAAAGGATTCTTCAAGCTCGATGACTTCGGTCTTCTGAAGGTGGCGGATCTCGATAGCGATTTTATCAAGAGTGGAGCAGATAAGAGCCAGCACAAAAAGGGCTTCGGCATGCCTGTCTCGCTGAAGAACTTGTGTGGATACCCGGGCTGGCTTTAAGCCCAGTTTTTCCAATGCGATGATTTCCACGCGGGGATCCAAATGAATGTATGTGCCTACAGAACCCTGGATCCGGCCGACGCTCATGGTATCGATAGCCCTATGGATTCGTTCGCTGTGTCGTTTGGCCTCCTCATACCATACGAGGATTTTTACACCGAATGTGATCGGTTCGGCATGTACCCCGTGCGTCCGTCCCATGATCGGAGTTTTTTTGTATTTAAGAGCCTGTTCTTTTAGAATGACTTTCAGATTTTCCAAATCCTCGGCTGTTCTTTCCAAGGATTCCTTGAGGAGAAGAGACAAAGCTGTATCGACCACATCATATGAAGTCAGTCCCAAATGGACATACCTGGAATCGTCCCCCACATGGTCTGCGATAGAGTGAAGAAAGGCCAATACATCGTGTTTAACGACCCGTTCGATCTCCTCGATCCTTTCGACAGAAAACCCGATTTTCTTTTTCAATCGTTCCAGAGCATCAGAGGGGATTTCTCCCAATTCATGCCAGGCCTCGCAAACAGCTATTTCGACATCCAGCCACTTCTGATATCTGTTTTGTTCTGTCCAGATGGCACCCATTTCTGGCCGCGTGTATCTTCTTATCATCTTTTTCCTTGCCTGTATTGAGGTCAAATCATAGCAGCAACCCCCCGTCCTGTCAACGGAAAACGGGACCCCAAAAACACAGGAAAAAATAGTGGCATAATCTTCTTGACAAAAATGGCGAGATTCTGTAGCATGATGTCTGTATTCTTTTATTTCTATAAGCTGTAGAGGTAGGAAAAGAGAAAGAAGTCGCGCGAAAGAATTCCCTTTCTCTTCTTTTTTTATTCCCAAAATCGAAAAAAACAGATCAAACTTACAGAGTGAAGATTATGCCAGCGTAGCTCAGTTGGTAGAGCAGCTGATTTGTAATCAGCGGGTCGGGGGTTCGAATCCTCTCGCTGGCTTTTGGCGAACAGATTTGGCTATGGGCTTTTGTTTATAATATGGGCAGGTACCAAAGTGGCCAAATGGGGCGGGCTGTAAACCCGCTGGGGAAACCCTTCGGAGGTTCGAATCCTTCCCTGCCCACTTGAGCAAGCGGGAATAGCTCAGTTGGTAGAGCAACGGCCTTCCAAGCCGTTAGTCGCGGGTTCGAGTCCCGTTTCCCGCTTTTTCTTGGCGCATGGATGCCCACGTAGCTCAGTTGGTAGAGCACGTCCTTGGTAAGGACGGGGTCACCAGTTCAAATCTGGTCGTGGGCTTTGAAAAAAGGCTTGGTTTTATTTAAGCAATAGGAGGTAAGAGGAATGGCGAAGGCAAAGTTTCAGAGGACGAAGCCGCATTTAAACATAGGGACAATAGGGCATGTGGATCATGGGAAGACGACGTTGACATCGGCGATAACGAAGGTATTGAGCAAGAAGATGGGAACGGTGGAGTACATTGAGTTTGACAAGATAGACAATGCGCCTGAGGAGAAGGAGCGAGGTTTGACGATTCAGATAGCGCACATTGAGTATGAGACGGAGAAGCGTCATTATGCGCATATAGATTGTCCTGGGCATGCTGACTACATAAAGAATATGATAACAGGGGCGGCGCAGATGGACGGTGCGATATTGGTGGTGGCGGCCGATGATGGGCCGATGCCGCAGACACGGGAGCACATATTGTTAGCGCGACAGGTGAATGTGCCTGCAGTCGTGGTGTTCATGAACAAGGTGGACCTGGTGGATGATCCTGAGATATTGGATTTGGTTGAGTTAGAGGTGAGGGAGTTGTTGACGAAATACGAGTTTCCTGGGGATGACATACCGATAGTGAGAGGGAGTGCGTTGAAGGCCTTGGAGTCGGATGGGGATCCTGAGTTGGAAGTGAACAAGCCGATACTGGAGTTGATGGATGCGGTGGACAGTTACATACCGGAGCCGGTGAGGTTGGTGGACCAGCCGTTTTTGATGCCGATAGAGGATATATTTACGATAAGCGGGAGAGGGACGGTAGTGACAGGGCGAGTAGAGCGAGGGAAGGTGAAAGTAGGAGAGGAGATAGAGATAGTGGGATTTGGAGACACGCGGAAGCGGGTGGTGACAGGGGTTGAGATGTTCCGCAAGATATTGGATGAGGGGATGGCTGGAGACAATGTGGGAGTATTGTTGAGAGGGACGGACAAGGAAGAGGTAGAGAGAGGGATGGTGTTGGCGCATCCTGGGTCGATAAAGCCGCACACGAAATGTAAAGCGTCGATATACGCGTTGAAGAAGGAGGAAGGGGGGAGGCACACGCCGTTTTTTGCGGGATACAGGCCTCAGTTTTATTTTTCGACGACGGATGTGACGGGGACGGTGAAGTTGCCCCAGGGGGTTGAGATGGTGATGCCTGGGGACAATGTGAACTTGGAGATCAACTTGATCACGAACGTGGCGATGGAGAAGGGGATGCGGTTTGCGATACGAGAAGGAGGCCGCACAGTGGGTGCCGGCTCTGTCACCGATATCATCGAATAAACTTAGGGGAAATAGGACACCATGACGAAGTGAGAAAAGGATGAGAGATATAGTCACACTCCAGTGTTCGGAATGCAAGCGTCGTAACTACTCCACAACTCGGAATAAAAAACAACAGCAGGAAAAGATCCAGCAGAAAAAGTATTGCAAATTTTGCCGAAAACACACCTTGCATAAAGAAACCAAATAAAAAGTTAATATTAATATTAAAGAATAGAAATATCGATTAGAGGAGATTAAAGGAGGCAAATAAAGATAAGTAGGTGAGTAGCTCAATTGGTTAGAGCATCGGTCTCCAAAACCGGAGGTTGCGGGTTCGAGTCCTGCCTCACCTGCCAGATACTTATAAATTAACAGGGGACCACAGACAGAAGGTTCCCTGTTATTACTTCTACATAAAAGGAACTAAAATGAGTCAAAAAGTAAGATGGAATAAGCGGTTCATCTCATTCTTGAGAGAAGTCCGGGCTGAATTGAAGAAGGTGACATGGCCTTCGAGGAACGAGGTTTATAGCACAACCATCGTTGTTATTTTTGCAACAATCTTTTTTGGCTTCTATTTGTTCTTTATGGATGTCGTGTTTTCTTGGTTGATCACACGGATTAAAGATTTTTTTGGATAAGTTGAGATAGAAAAATGACAAAAGATTGGTTCGTTGTCCATACGTATTCCGGTTTTGAAAAATTTGTGGCTGAGTCTATTCAACAAAGAGCGTTGGATCTCAACATCCAAGACCAGATTGGAAAGATCATTATTCCCACTGAAGGAATCGTCGAGATAAAAGGCGGAAAAAAAGTCGTCTCAACCAAAAGGTCTTATCCAGGATACATTTTAATTGAAATGGAAATGAATGATGAAAACTGGCATATCATTCGCGAAACCCCAAAAGTCACGGGATTTGTGGGTTCCGGTAAACGTCCAACTCCCCTTAATAAGGACGAGGTAAGCCAGATCGTCAAACACATGGAAACCACTTCGGAAAAACCTAAGCCTAAACATTCTTTTGAAAAAGGGGAAGCGGTGCGCATAATAGACGGTCCTTTTTTCAACTTCAACGGAATCGTTGAGGAGGTTAACCAAGAGAGGAACACACTGAAGGTCCTCGTGACAATATTCGGCCGTTCAACGCCGGTCGAGCTGGAATTTTTGCAGGTCGAGAAAATATAGGAGAGGAAAATGGCAAAAGAAGTAAAGGCAAAAATCAAACTTCAAATAGAAGCAGGGCAGGCTAGTCCGGCTCCTCCTGTGGGACCAGCCCTCGGACAGCACAATGTCAATATTATGGATTTTGTCCGCCAATTCAACGACAAAACGAACAAAATGGAAGCCGGAACCGTCATCCCTGTCGTGATCTCTGTTTTCAAAGATAAGTCTTTTAATTTCACCATGAAATCGCCCCCCGCATCCTTTCTGCTCAAGAAGGCAGCGGGAATAGCCAAAGGGTCTGGGGAACCCAATAAAGAAAAAGTAGGAAAAGTCACAGAAAAACAAGTCGAAGAGATCGCGAAACAAAAAATGGAAGATCTTAATGCCTATGATATCGATGCAGCGAAATCTATAATCAAAGGCACAGCAAAAAACATGGGATTGGAGATTGTCAGTGGCTAAAAGAGGGAAAAACTATCAGAAGTCAAGGGAGTTGGTCGATCAACCGGAATATTCTTTGGAGGATGCCGTCAGTCTGTTGAAAAAACTGAGTTTTGTGAAATTCGATGAATCCGTGGATATTTCTATGCGTTTGGGCGTGAATCCCAAGCATTCTGA
>Ga0307445_10000596_pt1 | contig 19734 bp, 13 predicted proteins | sample SalMarSW160330MG_FD_202147 | JGI IMG/M metagenome (GOLD analysis project Ga0307445, IMG submission 202147) | Salt marsh sediment microbial communities from the Plum Island Ecosystem LTER, Massachusetts, United States - SW1603-30 | ecosystem: Environmental > Aquatic > Marine > Intertidal zone >... | reverse complement strand
TGGTTTTCTCTCTATGAAATCGGGCGGTGATCATCCGTCTATCCACTCTTTTTTTCATAAGGAGACGAAGACATGAGACTCTCAGCTCCAAAACCCGTCACGTTTCTCATCGGTGTGGCTCTGGGCGCGGCTGCGGTCGTCCTCCAAATGCTGAACCTTTCCGGTGTAAGCAGTCAGATTATTCTTCTCCTGGCCGTACTCGGTGTTGCCGTTCTGGCAATCGGAAGCTTGGTCAGAGGGGTGTAACCCCTCCGTAAAACTTGTTCCGCGTGATACCGGTCCGGTTTGCCCAAGCGCACATGTCTCTACAGAAAGTAAAAACGTCGGGATACATCCCGGCGTTTTTCTCTTCTTGCCAAGCGGGTACCTATCCGCTGTTCCCGGACGTCGTTCCTCCACCGGTGCGCACTTTCAGCAGATCTCCAAGCGCCTTGAATTCCCGGATCCAGTCCGGATTGCCTTTTTGACCGCCGGAAGGATTTGCCTCCAGGTGAGGGAGGATTTTTTGGAGCACTTCGTAATACACATTCTGCGCCTTCCAAAGATTGACCCAGAAAGGGAGGTTTCCCGCCAATTCCACCGCCTGTTCCAATGAGCGCAGCCGCGGGAATTCTTCCGGTTCGGTGCTCCAATCCGCAGCCAGCCGGTCGATGGTTCGACGCAGGGTGAAGCCGAGCATTTCTCCGTCCAGGGCGACATCCTCCGCCTCTGCCTGCTCGATCAGCCGGTGGATCTGGTCGGTATCCAACGGCGGGGCTTTAAAAGCGTCGCGCAGCTGCCCATTAAGCGCGACGACGGCCGCCGCCTGAAAAGCTTTCGGCAGCGGCATTTTCACCGTCAGGAGGAAACGCATCAACGGCGCATGGTCTTCGTAAAGCTGTGAATAAAGCGCTTCCGCGTCGGCCAGGTTTTCCCTAATCACAAGGTTTAAAATCTTTCGCTGCTCGTCGAGGAACAGGCTCTTCAGGGAATAGGCGATACCACCGAAGAAGCTGTCGATGAACCGGATCGTATCCGGAAAATCCCCCCGCAGAAACGATTCAGAAAGGTCGCGCTCCAGGGTAAGGTGCTCCGCTTGACCCCGGCATGGACAGACACCGACGCTGAAATTATGGTCGCCGAAATGGAGCATCGCATAGCACAACTCGGCACTTTCACGGGTGATGTCGGAACGGACCGCAACCCGTCCGATCGCCAGCCGGGCCCGTCCGGCATCAAACGTCCGTTGTGAGCGGCGCTCCAGCGAATAGCAGTAGATCCGCGTGCGGTCCCCGTATTCCTCGAAGACCGAGGAGACAGCGTAATGCGCCGCCACCTGGGGAAGGTCCACCCGGGTCGAGCGGATTCGCTGACCGTACAGCGCGCGGCCGTCGGGTTTTCCCTTCTCATTGCTGCGCGCCTCCCCGAGCAGCGCGGCAAACCGTTTCTCGATGCCGTCCCCGGATAATTCCTGCGCCAGCTGGATGGCGCGCGCGGCATATTGCAAATTCTGCAGCGCTTCGATCCCCGCCAGGTCGTCGAAGAACCAGGCGCACGAGGTGAACATCAGCAGCGCATGCCGTTGCATCTCAAGCAGTTTCAGCGCCCGGGTCTGCTCGTTTTCATCCAATGGGCGGGATTGGAATGTTTGGAAAAATTTTTCCAGCGCCCCGGCCGACCGGTTCAGGACCACGCCGATGTACCCGTCCCGCGCCTCCCAGGGCGTATGCAAGTATTTGGCGGCCTCGGATTCATATAGCGGCGCCAGTTCGTCGCGAAGGGAGTCAAATGCCCGGCGCAGAGGGGTGCGCCAGTCCTGACTCCAATCGGGATGCCGCCCGGTGTTGCAGCCGCAGTTCGAACGCCAGCGTTCGATGCCATGCGCGCAGCTCCAGGATGTGTCCGGGGCGATTTCCACCTTCCATTGCGCGGGAAATTTCGCGAGGAATTCGCCGTAATTGGTAAGCGCCGCCTGCCCGCCGTTTTCCACCTTATCCAGCGCATACGCCAGCGCCATATCTCCGAAACGGTGGTGATGCCCGTAGGATTCACCGTCGGTGGCCACGTGGACAAGCTGGGGGTTTGAGTTCCCGGGGGCAAACGCGTCCAACAGCCGTTTGGCGAAAGCGTCGCCGCTGCCGAGCAAACCTTCAAAGGATATCGCCTGCGCAACAGCGCCGTTGTAAAAGAAGGCGGCGATCTTCCGACCGGAGGGGAGATCTACTTCATACGCGCGCGTGCTATCGATCGTTCCATTGGGAACGTCCAGCCAATCGCCGCCCTCCGCCCGCCGGACGCGCAGCGCCTGATGCGGCGCGAGAATCGTGAAGCGTATGCCGCGTTCCGCCATCAGGTCAAGCGTCTCCAGGTCGACCGCGGTCTCCGGGAGCCACATCCCTTCCGCGTCGCGCCGGAAGCGTTCCGTGAAATCCCGCAAGCCCCATACGATCTGGGTGACCTTATCGCGCCGGCCGGCCAGCGGCAGGATCATGTGGCTGTATGCCTGTGCCATTGCCGACCCATGCCCGGAAAAACGCTGGAGGCTTTTCCGATCCGCCGCGAGAATCGCCCGGTAGACCGCTTCGGCATTTTGCTCCAGCCAGGAAAGCAGCGTCGGTCCGAAATCGAAAGAGATGTTCGCGTAATTGTTGACAATCTTTCGGATGTATTCTTTTTCGTCCAGGATGCGGGAGACGGCGTTCGGAGCGTAGCATTCCGCAAGCACCCGTTCGTTCCAATCGTGGAAGGGCGTGGCGGAATCCTGCACCTCAACCGCCTCGAGCCACGGGTTTTCCCGCGGCGGCTGGTAGAAATGTCCATGAACGCAAACGTAGCGGTTCATAAAATTAATCTCTCAGAACAGCCCTCTTCCTGCGTCCTTCCCCCTATTGTCATCCCATTTCTATTCGTGAAATGGGGGGGACAATAGGGGGAAAGAGATGCTGTCAAGGGAATCAATCCTTTTTTTTCTCGTGCTTGAAAATGCAAATTCCCAGCGGCGGGAGAATCAATTCTACTGAAAACGGTCGTCCGTGAGCGGGAACCGGCTCCGCGGGAAAACCGCCGGCATTCCCCCGGCCGCTTCCGCCATACGCCGGAGAATCGCTGTTGAGCATCTCGCGCCACATCCCGTCGAGAGGAACCCCCACCCGGTAGGGTGTCCGCGAGACGGGGGTGAAGTTGCACACGGCCATCACAATTTCATCCCCCGCATGCGTTTTCCGGATCCAGCTGACGACACTCGATTCCACATCGGTGCAATCGATCCATTCGAATCCCGCCGGATCGCAATCCGTGGAGTACAGGGCCGGTTCGCGGGCGTACAACAAATTCAGGTCCCGCACCCAGCGCTGCAACCCCAGGTGCGGATCATATGCGAGCAGGTCCCATTCCAGACTCCCGTCATGGTTCCATTCCTTCCATTGGCCGAACTCGCCGCCCATGAAGAGCAGTTTCTTCCCGCTCATCGCATACATATACCCGAAAAGCAGGCGTAAATTGGCGAACTTCTGCCAATCGTCGCCGGGCATTTTCGCGATGAGCGATGCCTTCCCGTGTACAACCTCGTCGTGTGAGAGCGGGAGCATGAAATTTTCCGAAAAGGCATAGAGCATGCGGAAGGTCAGGTTGTTGTGGTGAAAGCGCCGGTGGATGGATTCTTTCGTGATGTAGGACAGCATGTCGTGCATCCAGCCCATATCCCACTTGAAGCCGAACCCCAATCCGCCCAAATAGGTGGGCTTGGAGACCATCGGCCAGGCGGTGGATTCTTCGGCGATGGTCTGGACGCCCGGATGCTCGCGGTAGGCGTCCTCATTGAAGAGGCGCAGCCAGGATATCGCTTCGAGGTTTTCGTTGCCGCCGTATTGGTTCGGGCGCCACTCCCCCGTTTTGCGGGAGTAATCCAGGTAGAGCATCGAAGCCACCGCGTCCACCCGGATCCCGTCGACATGGTATTCGTCAAGCCAGAAGAGGGCGCTTGAAAGCAGGAAGGAGCGCACCTCGCGGCGGCCGTAATTGAAAATGTAGGATTTCCAATCCGGATGAAACCCCTGTTGCGGGTCGGAGTGCTCGTAGAGGTGAGTCCCGTCGAAGTTGCCGAGCGCGTGCGCATCAGTTGGAAAGTGCGAGGGGACCCAATCCAGGATCACCCCAATCCCGTTCTGATGCAGGATGTCGACCAGATGCTTGAAATCCTGCGGCGTGCCGTAGCGGCTGGTCGGCGCGAAATAGCCGGTGGTCTGGTATCCCCAGGATCCGTAAAAAGGGTGTTCCATTACCGGCAAAAATTCAACGTGGGTGAAGCCCAGCTGCTTTATGTACTCCGGGAGGATGCCGGCCAGCTCGCGGTAGGAAAGCGACCGGTTGCCCTCCTCGGGGACGCGCCGCCAGGACCCGATGTGCATTTCGTAAACCGAAACGGGGCGCGTGTGAAGGTCCGCATCGGAGCGGGCCTTCATCCAATCCCGATCGTTCCAGGCATATTCCAAATCCCAGACAATCGAGGCCGTGCGCGGAGGAACTTCGAAATAAAATCCGTACGGGTCGAGCTTATCCATCCGGTCCCCGTGATAGCGGGATTGGATGTGGTACTTATACAGCGTGCCACGTTCCACGCCGGGCAGGAAGCCCTCCCAGATGCCCGAGGATCCCTTCAGAGAGAGTTTGTTTTTCCGGCCGTCCCAGCCGTTGAAATCCCCGATGACCGAGACGCCTTCGGCATCCGGCGCCCAGACAGCGAAATACGTTCCGGACCTGCCTTCCACTTCCACCGGATGCGCGCCGAGCTTGCGGTACAGGCGGAAATGTGAGCCTTCGTTGAAAAGGTAAAGGTCGTCTTCGGTCAGGAGGGAAAAATTAGCAGATGGCATGAGCATGGGTCCCGGTGACGACGAATGCTCCCTCCTCACCCTGTCTTGAATCCGGAAAAACGCCGGATTTTCCGCTTCCCTCTCCCGGAATACCCCCGCTTCGCGAGGGCATGCGCCGGGAGAGGGATCAGAGGGTGAGGAAAGTAATAGAAGATCATTTCATAATACTCTTCTGCACGACGGTTTGCGCACCTGCACTTTACAGCGCGCTTTCTTCATCCATCCGGCCCTGAATGGTGTACAACCGGGAGTACAGGCCGTCCTTCGCGATCAGCTGTTCGTGGGTCCCCATTTCATGGATGGACTTCTCGTCGAGGACTACGATCGTATCCGCGGCCCGGACGGTGGAGAGCCGGTGGGCAATGATCAGCGTCGTCCGGCCGCGGATCAGCCGTTCGAGCGCCTCCTGGATCAGCCGTTCGGTTTCCGTGTCCACCGAGGATGTGGCCTCGTCAAGGATCAGGACCGGGGCATCCTTGAGCAGCGCGCGGGCGATCGACAGCCGCTGTTTTTGTCCGCCCGAGAGCTTCACCCCGCGCTCGCCGATGAGCGTGTCGTATCCGTCGGATAAGGCCGAAATGAACTCATGGGCGTTGGCCGCCTTCGCCGCGGCCACAAGCTGTTCCTCGGTCGCGTCCGGACGCCCGAAGAGGATGTTTTCCCGGACCGTGCCGTAGAACAGGAAGACGTCCTGCAGCACCATGCTGACCTGCCGGCGCAGGTCCGCGAGCCTGTATCGTCGCAAATCCATGCCGTCGAGCAGGATCCCGCCCGCGGTGACATCGTAGAAGCGGGGGATCAAACTCACCAGCGTCGATTTTCCCACGCCGGTTGGTCCGACCAGCGCCACCATGGCGCGGGCCGGGATGTCCAGATCGATTCCTTCGAGGACCGGCGCGCCGGGCAGATATTCGAAACGCACGCCTTGGAACTTCAGCGCACCCTTCACCGGGCCGGGGACGGGAACGGCCAGCGGATCTTCGTGCAACTCGGGTTCCTCCTCAAGCAGCGAGGCGACCCGGTCGGCGCCGGCCAGCGAGCTTTGCACCGCCTCCCAGGCCGCGCTGAGGTTGTGCATCGGCAGGTAGAACAGATCCAGATACAGGAAGAACGCCACGAGGTCCGCAACGGGAAGTGTTCCCTCCAGCGCCAGCCGGCCGCCGAAGTAGATCACCACAATCGTCCCCAGGGACAAGGCAAACTCCACGAAAGGTTCAAAGGTCGCCATCAACCGCAGCGCCCGCAGCAGGGATTGTCGGTAGTTCTCGATTCGCCGCCCGATCCGGACCGCCTGATCCCCTTCGCGGACGAAGGCTTTGATCTCGCGAATACCGGAAAGATTATCGTTCAACTCGGCATTCAGGTCCCCGAGTTCCTTCTGGCGAAAGCGGAAAGCCGGCCGCACATAATGCGCATACAAGGCCAGCGAAACGATTACGAGCGGGATGGGCAGCGTGCTGAGCAGGGTCAACTGCCAATTGAGGCTGAGGAGGACGGCGGTTACCCCCACCAGCGTCACCAGATTCACAATCACATCCGGAACGGCATGGGCGATGAACTGTTCGAACAGCTCGGTGTCGTTGATCACCTGCGACATCAACTGCCCGACCTGCTGCTCCTCGAAAAAGCGCAGTGAAAGCCGCTGGACGTGCTCATAAATGTGCCTGCGTACGTCCGCCACCACGCTCCACCCGGCGATGTGCGCCATGTACGAACGCAGGAACTGCAATACGGACCGGGCCAGGAACACCATCAGAATAATGAGGGCCAGGTTGCGAATGTAATCTGTCGACACCTGCGCTGAACCGGGATCGGTGATCGCCGCCACCAGCAGCTTCACGATCCACGGAACGATCAATTGCGCCCCCACCAGCAGGAACATGCTGGCTGCCGCAATCAGCAGGTAATGCCAGTAGCGGCGGGCATAGGCAAGGATGATCCGGAAGGGTTTGTTAAGCATGGGGGGAAGTATAAACCCGCTCGCCCTGGCGTAAATCCGGAAAATCTTCGGATGTTCGCTTTCCTCCCGGCGATCTTCCGGGGGGATCGGAGGGTGAGGGAGAAAAATAATCGTCATGCTCCGCGAAGCGGGGGCGGGCATCCAGGGGGGTTACAGAAAAGCACTTATTCTGAGTCGCTTCTGGATTCCCGCTGAGATCCCGCGGGAATGACGATCACAATTATTTTGTGAAATCCGGCTGAATAATTTCTATCTCTTTTCCCAAATGACCGCCTCGTGCGGCCGAAGGCGGATGCCATAGCCCAAAGGCGGCTGTGCGCCTTCCACCGGATGCGTGGACAGCCGGAGCCGCCAGGAACCGGCGGGCAGCGGCTCCCTGAAGGCGAGATCCAGCGCGGATTCGAAAAAGTTCAGCGCGACCAGCGCCACCTGCGATTTCGTTTCGCGTAGGTAGACCAGCGCCCGGCCCGACTTTACCGGGATGGGAATAAAATCCCCGGCCTGCAGCACAGGCATCTTTTTTCGCAGCCAGATCAGTTTGCGGTAGAACGAGAGCACCGAGTCCGGATCGTCCCGTTGTGCTGCGACATTCACCTTGCGAAAATCCGGATTGAGCGGCAGCCACGGATCGCCGGTGGTGAACCCGGCGCCGGGGAACGCATTCCACGGTATCGGCGTACGGCAGCCGTCGCGCCCCATGTAGAACGGCCAGTACCGCTTCCCGGGAGGATCCTGGATGTCCGCGCGGGCGATCTTTCCTTCCCGCATGCCGATTTCCTCGCCATGGTAAAGGAACGGGGTTCCGCGCAGAGTGAGCAGCATGGCCGCGGCGACCTTGGCGCGCGCTTCGAGCCAGCGCCCGCCGTAGCGGGAAGCATGGCGCACGATATCGTGGTTGCTCAGGACGTAGCACGGCCATCCCTTACCGGCCAAAGCCTGCTCGAACGCCATGATCGATTTTAAGAATGCTTGCGGCGACCAACGCTGACCGGTGAATTCGAAATTGAACGCCAGCGGCAGCAAACCGTCGCTGCTATACCGGGCGGCTTCCGCCATCCCGCCCATGATCTCGCCCACCGCCATGCGCTCGCCGTAGGAATCCAGGACCCCACGGATCTCGCGATACGCCCCAAGCAGCTCGGGCTGATCCTTGTCGTAGATGTGCCGCTGGCGCTCGTAGCCGCGGATCCCAAGCGCCGGTGGATTGTTGCGGAGCATTGAATCCTTAAAGTAGGCATTGACCACGTCGAGCCGGAATCCATCCACGCCGCGGTCCAGCCAGAATCGGAAGACGTCCATCACCGCCTTGCGCGCATTCGGATTGCGCCAGTTGAGGTCCGGCTGCTGCTCCAAAAACATATGGAAGTAATACTGGCGGGTACGCGCATCCCACTTCCATGCTTTCCCGCCGAAGACCGACTGCCAGTTGTTGGGCGCGGCGCCGAAGCGCCCCGGATCCTGCCAGATGTACCAATCGCGTTTGGGGTTTTCCTGCGCGCTGCGGCTCTCAGCGAACCACGGATGCAGATGCGATGTGTGATTAAGGACGAGGTCGAGGATGATCCGGATCCCGCGCCGGTGGGCCTCCGCCACCAGAGTGTCGAAATCCTTCATTGTTCCAAAGAGCGGATCGATCCCGCAGTAATCGGAAACGTCGTAGCCGAAATCGAATCCCGGCGAGGGAAAAAACGGGGAGAGCCAGATGGCATCCACGCCGAGCGAGCGGGGCGTGCCGTCGTTGAGGTAATCGAGGCGGGAGATTACCCCGCGCAGGTCTCCAGTCCCATCGCCATCGCTGTCGGCGAAGGAACGCGGATAAATCTGGTAGACGACTCCCGTCTGCCACCAGGGTTTTGTGGACACGGTACCTCCTGCGCGGATGGGATGAAGAGATTATACATTCACCCTCATCCCCTCCCTTCTCCCGGTTGACGATGGGAGAAGGGAGTAATCCATAAATAAAAACCCCTCTCCCAGCTGATGCTGGAAGAGGGGATAGGGGTGAGGGAGTTTACTTCTTCAGTACGCCTTCCTTCTGATACCGCTGGAACAGCTTTCCCCATCGGTTTTCCGCACGCCAGTTTTCATACACGCGTTTGGATTTTAACGGCCAGTGGACGTAATCGTGGTTGAATTCGGAAAGGAAGATCGGAATCGCGACCAGCGGCGTGTGCAAGACAAGCTTCTGCAGCACCTTGGTCGGGCCGAACCAGGCCATCCAGGCCAGGAAGGTGTGGACGTTGCTGCCGACGTGGAAGTGCCAGTTTTCGTTCGAGATGTCGTCGCCGACGAGCTCGATCTCGCGCACATCGCCCGTTCCCAATCCCGCCTCGTGTGAGAGCCGGATGTAGCCGATCTGCATCGGATCGAAGCCCATCATCTTGGCCGAGACCGCGTCGATCGCGACCTGGTCGGCCGAGGCCAGGATGACGTTTTTCTCCACGGGAGTCGGCGTGCGCGGGCCGGTGCCGTCGCCCGCCATCGTGCCGTCCATAAAGGCGAACATTCCGGGGTGGATTTCCTTCTGGATCGCGAGCAGGTCGGTCAGCGTCTCGTGGATCCAGGAATGTGTGTAATGCCTGTGCTGGCAAAGCAGGCCCCCAAAGGCGTTCTTCACCGCCCCGGTCGTGGTCGTATAGATGTGGGTTTTTACCGTCGGCAGGTGGACGATGTTCTTGCCGAAGAAATAATCCGGGATCTGGATGCCCTTGTCGAAGATTTTATCCAGCACAAGCATCTTCGCTTTGGGTTTGTATTCCACCCAGGTCATATCTTCCGGGCGGAAATTGTATTTGACGGGTATGTTGTAGTGCTGAAAGACCGGAACGAACCCGTTCAGGTCCTCGCCCTTGAAAGCGTTGATCACGACCGTCTTATTCTGGACGCAGACCAGGTCCCGGAAGCCCGCTTTCTGGAGAGCCAGGATCGAACCTTCCAGTTCCCAGGGCGTTGTGTTCGAGCTCGGGAGCGGGTAATGCCAGGAGATATTGTCTTTAAGGATGGTAGTCGTATTCGGCGCCAGTGCCTGCTTCCCGCCCGCCAGTTCGAACAGACGCGCATAATCCGCCAGCACGGTTTCCGGAGTTGTTCTTAAAACTGCGACCTTCGATTTCGCGGCCATAGGTTCCCTTTCGTGGTGCTGATTATAGCGCACACACTCCTCCAGCCGTCAAACACCTTCTCCCAGCGCCTGCCCCCGCGGAGTGCGCAGGTTCGGTTTGCTTCATGAACTTGCGCGATCACGAAGCGAGGGTATGCTGGGAGAAGGTCGGGATGAGGGTGGGTCTACGGTTGCAGCAACTCAAATCCCGTAGCCGGATCCAAAACCCGCTTCGCCTCCGTGCCGGTCAATTCCCAGAGGATGACTTCCATCACGTGCCAGACCTTCACGCCGCGCCGGACGCAGCCGGTTACGGTCGATCCTTCCCGCCCGCAGGCGATGTGCATGTGCAGGACCGGCTTCCCATCCGCGCCGGGAAAGATCGTCCCCACCCCGGCCGCCTCACTCGTCCCGCTGAGACTGTGCTCCATCGGATTTACCGGCGTGGCGCGGGCTTTCTCGGGGCCCACGACCAGCTTGCTGCCTTCGTCCGCTCCGCCCAGGACGATCAGCGCCGCCGCGTGGATGCTTTTTGTTCCAGCGAATGATTCGATGGTCTCATGCAGAATCTCGCCGTCCTCCAGGCGGAGGATGAAGATGCGGCCCGGGGTTGCGGTTGTGAATTTCATGGGGGTCTCCTTAATACGGTCGTTCCACAACCCGCTGCATGGGTCGAGGGGTAGGGTCCGCAGTTATTTCAGCATCCTTGGAAGAGTCGTCGGGTTTGAGAAATTAATTTACTGATTCCTCGGGGCTTAGCCCCTCGGAATGACTCTCCGACCCTACCACCATACTTCGAACTCTACCACCGACTCGAGCGGCGTCGTCTCCCACATGCCGCGCACGATGACGCGTATCCGTGTGCCCGGGTCGGCTTCCGGCACCCGGAAGGAAAGCGATGCCATGCCATCGGCGTCGGTCGGCGGCAGCGTGATCTCCAGCAGCGCCTGGCCGTCTTTTTCGAGCGTCACCTGGAGCGTCACCTCCGGAATGCCAGCCCCGGTCGGATCCGTAAGCGCCACTTGGAGGATTTGCGTTTCCCCGGGGCGCAGGGTCGGCCGGGCGAGCGAGGCGTACAGCCGGGTCACACCCAACGCCGGACCGGCCGCGCCGGTGGCCGGTTCGCGCAGCGCGCGGTCGTATCCGCGCAGCAGGAAGAACGTCTCGCCGCACCGCTCGCGCACAATCCCCCCGCCGATCCACTGCAGCCGGGCGTATTCGAAATCCTGATACAGGGTGCCTTCCGCGTCCATCGTCATTTCGGCTACCGGCGGACCGAAATGCTCCACACCCGCGGTGCGGACGTACTCGCGGAATTCGTAACACAGGTTGTGCCCGGTTTCCTGCGAATAGGAGCATTGTGAATCCTTCGAAGCCGGAACACCTCCCTGCCGGCGGCCGAGCAGGTCGCTGATCTTGAGCAGGAAGATGTGCAAGTCATCCGGGTCCTGTGCCAAGACGCCGTACTCGAAAATCTGCAGCGTCCAGCCGAGTTCACGGTCCGGGAAGGCGCGCGTGACCGGCCGCCCGAGCCAGCGCTCGCCTTCCATCCCCTTGTAGGTATCCAGGAACGGGAATTCCAGCAGATGGCCGTTATCGAAGCTGGCCACTTCGCCGGAATAAACGATGTACACCGGTTCGATCTGCAGCGCGGATTGCGCGCCGGGTGAGGAGGCGGGCGGAGCACACCCCGTCAGGATAATTCCCGGCAGTAAAAGAGGAAGGAAATCGGTGACCCGCCAGCGGCGGCCGCAGGGTAGGCTCATGCGACGGATCCGCCCGCGGCGGAAAGCGGATCATCCGGCGCGGGAGTTTCATTATATATCTTCTACCGGTATCCGAAAGATGAATGGGGCTTTCGTACCGATCCAGCAAGTCAAGGAATCCGCTCTCTTATTGCTTCATCAACGGTTATGAATTTCTTTGCGCCTCTGCGCCTTTGCTTTGATTTGGTTAAAAGCACAGTCGCGAAGGCGCAGAGGCACAAGGTGAAATCAGGTCTCTCCCCGCCGCAGCCGCAGGAAGGAATCGTACCGCTCCGGACTGATGTTTCCCTCTTCGACCGCGCGGATCACCGCGCACCCCGGCGTATTCTCGTGCACGCAGTCGTGGAAGGAACAGTGTTCGACCAGCGGGCGGATCTCCGGGAAGTACGCATCCAACTCCTCCGGGTCGATATCGAAAAACGCGATCGCGCGCAGGCCCGGGGTATCCGCTACATAGCCGCCCTCCGCGAGCTCGATCAGTTCCGGCGCGACGGTGGTGTGGCGGCCTTTCTGATGCAGCTGGCTGACGTGGCTGATGGCGAGTCCGAGTCCGGGCTGGATCGCATTAAGCAGGCTCGATTTGCCGACACCCGAAGGCCCGGAAAGCACGCTCAGCCTCCCGCGCAGGAGCGCCCGCAACGGATCCACGCCCGCGCCGGTCCGGGCGGAAGTGAAGATCACCGGGTAGCCCACCTTGCGGTAAATCCCGAATTTTTTCTCCGGCGCGTCCCCTTCCACCAGGTCGATCTTGTTGGCGCACACAACGGCCGGGATGCCCGCCCGCTCCGCCACGACCAGGAAGCGGTCGAGCATGCGCAGATGCGGTTCGGGTTCGGCGCAGGCGAAGATGAAGACGGCCTGTTCCGGATTGGCAACGATCACCTGCTCGGTTTCCCCCCCGGCGTAACTCCGGCGCCCGCCGGTGGAGGGCGTGGAGCGCGAGAGCACCCGGCTGCGCGGAAGGATCTCCTCGATCGCACCGGTTCCGTCGGCGGCGGGAAGCACCAACACCCGGTCGCCGACCGCGGCGATATCGGTCGCCACACGCTTCTTCTTCAACCGCCCGCGCAATTGGCAGGTGAAATTTCCGCGGTCGGTCCGTACGGTGTAGAAACCGGATTGCGCTTTTATGATCAACCCTGGAAGATTCTCACTCATAAAATATTCCCGTGATGGAAGAATAGGCCCGGAATTTTCGCGGAGTTGGTTGGTTATTTCGAGGACGGATGCGATGATACGACATAATATTACGCCGGGGATTCCGGCGCAAACGTCGGTGTCGGTTCCTCGCCCGCCTCCGGCGTATTGGTGGCGCGGATCCCGTATTCGGATTCCCACGGGTAGGGCGTGCTGGGGCGGCCGAAGAAATAGATCTCAAACACGCGGCGAACCATGCGGGCAGCGTAAATGGATCCCTCGCCGGCGTATTCCGCGATCACCGCCACGGCGATATCCGGCTTGGAGGACCCCTCATTGAACGTGTACGCGACGAACCATGAGTGCGGATCCTCGCTTCCGGATTGCGCCGTCCCGGTCTTCCCGGCGATCTTCACCGAGCCGGAAATGCCTGCGAACCGCGCCCGGGCGGTCCCCTTCGGATCGTATATCACACCCCGCATCGCGCGCCGGATGGCTTCCAGGTTCTCCGGATTGAGAGGCAGCAAGCCGCGGACGGCCGGGCTGAAGGAAAACACGGGCGCGCCGTCCGGCGGACGGATGGAAAGGATGACCTGCGGCCGGAAGAGTGTTCCGCCATTCCCGACCGCCGCGATGAAATCCGCAACTTGCAGCGGAGTTACCAGCAAGCTTCCCTGTCCGACGGCCTGATCGAGTGCATGCGAGACGTTCCAAGCCGTTCCGCCCGGGCCGGGTACGAGGCCGGCGAATTCATCCAAACCGGGTATGCCCGTTGCGGATCCCAGCCCGAAGGCCTTTGCCAGATCGGCAATCCTCATCGGATCCTGGTTATATAAAGTTTCTCCGACGTTCCAGAAACATGGGTTGCAGGATTGCACCAGGCATTGTTCCAGTGTGATCTTTCCGTGCGGCAGCATCTCCTTCTCGATGACCCAATCCGTGCGTTCGACGCCGTCGGCTCCGACGTAGATTCCCGTCGCGTCGTCGTAAACCGTTTCGGGGGTAAATAATCCGGATTCCAGCGCGGCAGCCATGGTAATGATCTTGAATACCGAGCCGAGCGGATACGATCCGTTCGTCGCCCGATTGTTCAACGGGCCGTCCGGATCGTTGAGGATATCCGGCACCAGATAGCCGCCGTTAAAACTACCCGGCGTGAACAGGTTGTTGTCATACCGCTTGCTTGAAACCATCGCCAGGACTTCGCCGGTATTGCGGTTGAGCACGACCGCCGCGCCGTTGTATGGCCCCAACACGGTCCGCTCGATCTGTGCCTGCAGATCCCGTTCGAGCGTCGTATAGAGATCCATCGCCGGTTCCGGGTCGGCTTCTGCCATTATGAAAAGAGGCGCTCCGTCCGGCGCGGTCACCATCAGCGTGCCGCCCTGCCCACCCGCCAGGTCGGGCTCGGCGGATTGCTCCAGGCCGGTTACGCCGATCGTTTCATTACCCGAATATCCACGCGCCTGGTAATCCGCAAGCAGTTCGGTCGAAATCTTGCTGGTATATCCCACAACATGCGAACCCACGCCGCCGCCGTAGTAATACCGCCGGGTGGATGTATTCACATAAACACCGCCCAAGGCCGCGAGCGATTCGTAATCGCCGGGAATATCCTCCACGCTGGCTTCCCCGACTGGAACGAACTGATCCGGCATGGATTCGGCGATTGTCAGGCGAATCAGTTCGCGCGGCATGCGCAACGCGGCCGAAAGGCGCGCCAGCACGGCGTCTTCGTCGGTGATCTCGCCCGGGATAACTCCGAGTTCCACCACTTCGGCTTCGACGGCGAGCGGCAGCCCCTCCCGGTCGAAAATATTGCCGCGTGCGGGGATTTCCCGATGCAGCACCAGCTTGTTCCCGTTCTCCAGGTCCGGCAGGACCGTCTCCCCGTCCCAGGCGACCTTCCACGTGTCTTCCTCGCGTTTCATAAGCATCCGCGTCTGCCGGGAGATATCACCCACCAGAATCGTGTGGAGCGTGACGTCGAATTGCACCACGGCCTCGGTCGGTGTCATGTCGACCGAGAGGATGGCATAGTCCAGTGAACGCCATGTCGTCTGCAGGCGGACGTCCCTGTAAAAGGCAACAAAATCGTCCTGCGGCAAAGCGGTGCGGCCGGCGGCCGAAAGCATGGAATACATTTTGGGGTAGTCCGCGGCCTGCCATCCGTCGAGATAGGCGCGCGCGGCGCCCTCCGGCGAAGGCGGACGGGGAAAACCGGTTTGCGTTGCTTGAAGGGTGGGCGTGGAGGATCCGGGAAGGACAAGCTGCCAGGGCTTCAGCCAGCCCAGGACGGCAACCGCCCCGGCCGTGGCGAACAGCATGAGCAGCGCCGTCTCGGCGCGCCGCTTCCATGCGTTCCACCTGGCCGTCTTGTTCCATTCCGGATGTTGATATTGCATGATCGCTTGGGCCGGTGGGTATCTCTACGGATTGACAACGGTCTCTTCGGGCGGCACTTCCGTATCTTCCGGTGTGCTGGTACCGCGCATCCCGTATTCGGATTCCCACAAATAATAAGATGTGGGGCGCCCTTGGAAGTAAATTTCGAAGATCCGCCGCGCCATCGGAGCCGCATAGGTGGAGCCTTCGCCGATCCGCTCGACGATCACCGCTACGGCGATGTCCGGTTTGTCGGGCTTCTCGCTGAACGAGTAGGCGACAAACCACGAATTCGGCAGATCGAATTCGGTCGTCTGGGCGGTGCCGGTCTTTCCGGCGATCCGGACGATATCGGAGATGCCATAGAAGCGGGCGCGCGCGGTCCCCTTGACGTTGTTCACCACGCCCGTCATCCCGCGCTGGATCGATGCCAGGTTCTCCTGGCTGACCGGCAGTTTACCGCGGACCTCGGGTTTGAAGGTGAGAACCGCCTCGCCGATCGGCGGGCGGATGGAGAGGATGATTTGCGGACGGTAGAGCGTTCCGCCGTTTCCGACCGCAGCGACGAAATCCACCACCTGCAGCGGCGTAACCTGCAGCGAACCCTGGCCGATCGCCTGGTTGAGCGCGTCGCCGCCGGTCCAATCCGCGTCCTGGGTATCGTGCTTCCAGCCGGGATTGGGCACGAACCCGGCTTCCTCTTCCACGAAAGTGATTCCGGTCGCCGAACCCAATCCGAAGGCCATCGCCATGTTTGGAAGCAGCCAGGCATCCTGGTAATACAATGTCAGCCCGACATGCCAAAAGCACGGGTTGCAGGAGCGCTCCAGGCACTGTTCGAGCGTCACCTTCCCATGCGGTTTCACGTTTTTTTCGATCACCCAATCCGTGCCTACAAAGCCCTCGAGCTCCCGGAAATACCCGTCCGCATCGTTGTACACGAAATCCTGGGTGAAAAGCCCGGATTCCAATCCGGCGGCCATGGTGACGATTTTAAACACCGAGCCGAGTGGATACAACCCGCGCGTCGCACGGTTGACCAGCGGGTGACGCTGGTCGTTGATGATCGATTGCACCAGGGCGCCGTTGCTATAGGAACCGTTGAAACTGCTTGGATCGAACAGGTTGCTGTCGTACCCGGGGCTCGACATCATCGCCAGCACTTCGCCCGTATTGCGGTTGAGGACAACCGCCGCGCCGGTGAACGGGCCCATCAGCGTCTGTTCCATCTGCTGCTGCAGGTCCCGGTCGAGCGTGGTGTAAACGGACATCGCGGCTTGCGGTTTGGATTCGGCGAGCATCGCCAGGTTGGAGCCGGTCGGCGTGGTCACCCACAGCTGCCCGCCCTGCCGGCCCGCCAGGTACTGCTCACCCCAATATTCCAGACCGCTGGCTCCGACGCGTTCGTCCCCCGCGTATCCCATGGCCTGATACTCCGCCTTCGTTTCCGCCGACGGTTGCTGGGTGTATCCGATCACATGCGAGCCAACCCCGCCCCCGAAGTAGTAGCGCATCATGGTGGTCGTCAGCCGCACGCCGCCTAGGTTTTGCAGCGTGCCGAATATCTCTTCGATGTCCGTCTTGGCCACATCACCGACCGGGGTGTACCAATCCGGGTGATTGTAATCGATCATCAGGCGGACCATCTCGCGCGGTATTTTCAGCGCCAGCGCAACGTAAGCGACGACCTGACCTTCATCGTTGATCTCGCCCGAGACGATTCCGATTTCCACCGCCTCGGTCTCGGCCGCGAGGGCCAGCCCGTTGCGGTCGTAGATGTTGCCGCGCGCAGGCCGGTCGCGGTAAATGACCAGGCGGTTGCCGTTTTCAAGTTCCGGCAGGACGGTTTTTTCATCCCAGGCCACCTTCCAGCCCCCTTGTTGATATTTCAGCAGCATCCGGGTTTGTTTGGTGATATCGCCCACCAGGACCGTGTGCAGCGTGACTTCGAATTGCAGCGTCGCCTCGGTCGGCGTCATATCGACCGAGAGGATTTTGTAATCCAGGGAACGAAGGGTGGTCTGCAAGCCGACGTCTTCATAGAATGCCGTGAAGTCCTCCTCCGACATGGCATCCCGGCTTAGGGAAGAGAGCAGCGCATACATCTTTGGGAAATCCTTGGATTGCCAGCCGTCGAGGAATGCGCGCGCGGCCGATTCGGGCGTCGGCGCCTTGGTGATTTCTATGCCGAGCGCCGTCGTCACGGCCGTCGAATCGATGGTCGCCGAGCTGCCATTGGCAAGCAGCGGCCGGACGAGCACGACGGCAAGCACGAGGGCGATCACAATCAGCGCGGGAACAATCCACTTCTTCAAATCGGCACTCTCCTGTTATTTTCAACCCGGGAGCCGGGCGAAACCGCATGTGCCACCCGCCCGGCAACCTTCCGGAAGCGGATGCTCCGGTGTTTCCCCCGCGCCTTCCAGAAGCGCGTAAACGCGACAAAGGGGAAGCCCGACCACGTTAGTGTAACATCCGGTAATGGATCCCACCGGGCGGAAGGATGGATGCTGAATGGCGTACGCCCCGGCTTTATCCAGTGCGTCGCCGCTCGCCAGATATTCCGCCAGCTCGATCGTTGAATACTCCCGCATGCGGACAGCGGTGACGGCGGTATCGGTCGTTTCCTCACCGCCCGGTGTGCGCAGCAGGCAGATGCCGGTGATTACCCGATGCTCCCGGCCGCGCAATTGTAAAAGAAACGCCTCCGCCTGGTGAACATCGCGGGGTTTTCCGAGCATCTGCCCGCCGTCGGCAACCACGGTATCTGCGGCCAGAATTAATCCCCCGCGTCCATTCAAGCGCCCGAGGGCCAGGCGGGCTTTTTCGCGGGCGAGGCGCAACGCTGTTTCCTCGGGCGCCTCACCCTCCAGCGCAAGCTCATCGGCGGAAACGGGCAAATCATCGCAATCAATGCCGCACTGCCGCAGAAGCTCCCGCCGGCGCGGCGAAGCAGATGCGAGGATCAATTTCATCGGGTATCCTTCTCATGGTACCGGCCGGCGGAATCCCGGCATGTGCTTTCGTATTGTATCAAAGGGGGTTTGTCGGTCTTCACAGCGGGGATAAGGACAGGATTTACAGGATGGACAGGATGTTGTTAGCCCCGTTTCCAAAGTTGTCCTATTGAGCGCTTGCCCTCGCAGGCGGGGAACTCCGTGTATAAAACAAGAAGCCCGGCTGAGCGGCTGCGAAAAATCCAACTGAGGCTTGTACAGTGATGATGGAAATTGAAACGGGCGTAGAATACGAATATGTTAAATCGGTCTCTCCTCCGCGCAGCGATCCTTGCCGCGGTGCTGCTTCCCATGCCGGTCCGCGCCTTCGAGCCCCCGGCGACGGCCGTCTTGTCGGGTATTACCGGCCATCCGCAAACGCTGCCGCTGGATTGCGCCTCGCGGTCCGCGGCGGATTGGGCGGCGTTTTGGGGTGTGTACGTCGACGAAATCACGTTCTTCAACCACCTCCCCCGGACTGATAATCCCGAGACCGGATACGTCGGCGATGTCCATGATATCCCGGGCAATCTCCCGCCCCGCGGGTACGGCGTGTACGCCGGCCCGGTGGCGGCGCTTTTAAAGGAAGCCTACGGACTTCCCGCCGCCGCCCGGCGCAATTTCTCCGAATATGAATTGAAAACGGAGATTGCCTTGGGCCGCCCGGTGATCGTCTGGTATGTGTATGGATTCCGTGTGACGATGACATACGATCTTGCTTCCATCGATGGATCAACCTATCAGGCCGCTTCCTTCGCGCATACCGGGATCATCACCGGATATGATCCGGAAACCTTCACCGTGGTGGACGCTTATGACGGACGGGTGCGGCGTGCGGCCCGGGACCAATTCCTGAATTCCTGGGCGGTACTCGGGAACATGGCCATCACCGGCAGCGGCCTCCGGCTCGAACCGTTGATCCTTTCTTCCTCCGCCATAGCTTCCTCAGCAGCCCCCTCTTACTACACCATTCAGCCGGGCGACACGCTCCGGAAAATCGCCGACCGCCTTGGTGTCCCGTGGCATGCGTTGGCCGCCGCGAACAATCTGCATCCGCCCTACACCATTTATCCCGGCCAGCAGCTGCTTCTCCCCGGCGGATCCCCGGTTCCGGCTCAGCCCGAGACGGTGCCGGCCGTGGATTCCGTCTCCCCCATCCCCGCCACGTACATCGTTCAACCGGGCGATACGCTGGCCGCCATTGCCCGGATTTTCGGGCTTTCCTGGCCGGACATCGCCGCCTCCAACGGAATCACCTGGCCGTATACCATCCGCCCCGGCCAGGTGCTGATCCTTCCATCACGGTAAAATACCCTGCGATGAATTCCGCGGGAGATCCTCCGATCGACCCTCGCCGCCCGGTATCCGGTGGCTCCGCTTTTTTCCTGGATGCCGGTTACGGGCTGGTGGTTATCGGTTGCACGCTGCTGTTGGTCGCGGCGTTTCCGAACACGCATCCGCTGGTTCCTGCGGGTTCTCTCCTTTTATTCGCATTGCTCCTTCTGCCGGTGCGGCATTGGCTCCGCCGGCTGATCGATAC
>Ga0307445_10000593_pt1 | contig 19784 bp, 25 predicted proteins | sample SalMarSW160330MG_FD_202147 | JGI IMG/M metagenome (GOLD analysis project Ga0307445, IMG submission 202147) | Salt marsh sediment microbial communities from the Plum Island Ecosystem LTER, Massachusetts, United States - SW1603-30 | ecosystem: Environmental > Aquatic > Marine > Intertidal zone >... | reverse complement strand
CGAGGATCCCGACCCTTTTAAACGGGAAACCCAACTCGGCCTGCAGGCGGTCGAACATGGGGTTGCCGCGGATTTCCAGGCGCGCTTTGAGGGTGTCGGGGTTGTGATGAAAGCCGGCGTGGATGATGCCCGAGTTGGCCTTGGAGACGCCGAAGGAGACGTCGGCGCGGCGTTCGACCAGGGCGGTGGAGATATTATAGGAAGAGAGCAGCCGGGCGATGGACGCGCCGACCACTCCCGCGCCGATAATTGCGACGTCGAAGATAGGCATGGGTGAGCGGATCCTGAACTCCTATTGTAAGCGACCGGACAGGGAGTCGCAATTGCAAATACAGCGAGAAACACGAGTTCCGCCCCCATTTCTTTCCCGATTACTCTGTCCTAGCTTCCTCACCCACTTCCCGTAACACAGGAAGGAGGGAAACAAGTATCCTCCCTGGCGGAGGATGGATGGCAGGGCGAGGACGGATTATTTCTGAATATGATATATTTTTCCATTGGAAGTCCCCCAAGGGAGGATAACATGGCCAAGAAAATCCACATGGATGTCGACAGCGTACAGGGGGTCATAAGTCTCCTCGAAAGAAAAAAGGAAGAGCTTACCAATTACCTCCGGGATACGTCCTTGGCTGTGAGGAATTTGGAAGAGAATGAATGGACCGGAAATTCTCCAGATCAATTCTACAGGGAGTACAAGGTATTATGCCAGGATATGGTGAAGCAGGTGGACCACATGGGGGCCCTTGCCGACCGGTTGCGGAAAGCGATCGCGGACTTTGAAGCCGCGGCCGCCAAATTAAGTTGAGGAGAGGAAGCCATGCCGACAATCCACATGGACCTTATATGGGTAAATGCAGCACTGGGGCAGTTGACCCAGGAAAAAGAAGAAATCCGGGTGACTTTGAATAATCTGAAGGCTGAAGTGGATTCGATCGAAAGTGGCAAATGGGTGGGATCCGCAGCAGAAAAGTTCTTTTCCGAATACGGGGAACTGAACGGCCGGTTGACAGCCCAAATCGATGCGCTGGAGTTGTTGATCGGGCGGATGAAGCAGGAGATTGTCGAGTGGGAAGCGATGGCCGCCAAGCTGGCTTGAGTGATCCGCCGGATTGCTTTGGCGCCGAGGAAAATAACAAATCGTTGACGAATCGAAGGACCGGGAGGGGCAATTATGGCAAACGTCATCAAAATGGAGTATCCGGAATCGGTCCGAAGCATCGGCAATAGGTTGGGCCGGTTGAGGGACAAACTGATCGAGGCGCAATCCGAAATAGTCAGCGCGGCGCGAGGCATGGATTGGGAAGGATCGGCAAAAGACTCTTATGTGCAGGATGTTGAATCCTGGGCTGGGCGCATGCGATTGCTTTCCGCGCGGTGCGATGAAAAATCCATTGTGGTGTTGAAAGAGGTGGACGAGTGGGAAAACGCGGCAAAGGGATTTGTCGAAGGGTATACACCCTTCATTAAAGGTGAAAATGATAGTTCCGCGGCGGACGAATCGGATATTCATCAGGGGGATATAGGCGATTGTTTTCTGATGTCGTCCATGGGTGCCATCGCACTGACACGCCCCGAAATTCTGGAAGACATGATCGAGGTCCTTCCGGATGGGAGATACAAGGTCAGGTTTTATGACAAGAAATGCGTGACAATATTCGGCCCATGCCATTACGAGCCGCATTATGTTATTGTGGATGGGGAGTTCGAGGTCAAGCTCTCTGATCCGATGGATAGCAAAGGCGGCACCCGGGAATCCTGGACGATGATCCTAGAAAAGGCATACATGCAATGGCAAAAAGAAAACAATTTGCCTATTGACCTTCCATCACCGGCGGTCGCGATGAGCGCGATGACCGGAAAAGATTGCGCCAACTACTGCATGCCTCAAATCAGCATGGATGATTTGAACGAGGCGTTCCGGCGGGGCGATGCAATAACTGCCGGAAGCCGATGGCCAACTGATCAGACGCGTCCCCATGAATATTTTGATGAAAGCCTTTCTGACAATATTCAAATAGCAGAAGGGCATGTTTATTTTGTCACCGGCGTAGATCCTATTAACAATACGGTGACTGTGCAAAATCCATGGGGCCCAGATTGCCCTCCCATCACGATGCCATTTGAGGACTATCAGAAATGCTTTTGGCTGACGACCACCAATCCGGTGGTTTAAGCGAGGAGGGGTAATTGCTATGAAAATGTCACGGCTTGTTGCGCAATGGAAAAGGATCGTTATTTCAGCTCTTTGTTTGATCCTTTCTAGTTGCGGATCGTTGTTTCCCGATGCAAGTACATCTCCCCTGAGCGCAACGAGTCAATTAACCCATGACGGTACGCAGGCATCCTTCGATTGCGGGGATGAAATATTATCAATCGGCTCAAGCGGTTATAGCTATATCGAGTTTATAGACTTGTTCGGTAAAAAACGGAGCGAACAAACGTCCGGATTATATATATACATTAGTCATAAACCAGAAACAAATCGGAGCTTTAGAGCCTACGCTGGATTAACCATTTATTATTATATATATAAAATACAAGTGATGCGTCTAGGAAGGGACCTCCAAAATCCGTTCACGGAAGTCAATGTAAAATATTTGGAAAAGCAGCAATCCGCGGTGGGCTTTGCCTATTGCTCATCCTACTGAGGGCGCGAAAGAAGAAATAATAAGATGATGGGATGAGAGCGGCGGGTAGGAAAAAGAACGGTTGACGGTTTTCATTCATTTGTATATGGAGGATCATGCGGGATGTTTATCGCGAACGATTTCAAGGAGGAGTAATGAATTTTCAAAAACGCGCTCTACAATGGATTACGGGATTATTCGTTCCGGTCATCATGCTTTCCGCATGCGCAGTAAACAGCGTCTCCCTCCCCCCATTCACGCCTCTCACGCCCGACAGCATGGTGATATTTTCGACGATGACTAGGAATTACACTGGTATGCATGGCGTACTAAACATCTATGTGGATTCGAATGGATTTACCAACGCACTTACCCGGACCCCTCCATCCGGACAAGAAGATACCGGATTGACGGCCACCTTGTGGCTTGTGATCGTGGACCATCCAGAAACCTATACTTCCTTTCAGGTTAACCCCGGCCAGTCGATTTCTTTTGAGGGGTTTGAAATCAAAATTTTGCGTATTATGGGGGAAGGATGGCCTTTTGTGGAAGTCGAAGTGAACGAAGCGGAATAAACGGTCGCGCTGCCTGTGGAAACCCAGCAGCACACTGAAGGCGAATGTCATGAAAACCATCCCGGTCATTCTCCCAAATGGGGTTCCGATGACCTTCCCAAGTGAACTCGGAGTGCTGAAGATTGCAGCAACCAACATCATGTTCGAAAAATTTATCGACGATCAGGGAAAAGAGCAACGTGGATGGACGGCAGCCCTGTCGATGATGATCGGGGATGACCGGGAAACGATAAAAGCTTTCAAGGCCCATGCCGGCAAGTCGGTGCGATTCGGCAAGTTTGCGGTCAACGTGCTGCGAATCGACAGTAGCCGCTTCGGAATGGTTGTCCTGGCTGAGGTCACTCCGGCGGAATGATCCGGGGCTGAAAAAGTGTATAGAATCCGGCTGCGATGGGAGTGAGGCACAATGGGATCCACAACTCTTGTTGTTTACGACGGCACAATGATTCATCGCCACGGCGAATCCGGTGTGCTGGGGATCGGGATCGGAAATTTCGCCAGCGAAAAATTTTCCGATGAAAAGGGAAGGGAAATGCGTGGAGCGGCGGCCGGCCTGTGGCTCGTCGTCCGCGGACGTCCGGATACCAATGCCTTCCAAAGGGTGCATGCCGGACAGCAAATCGATTACCATAATTTCCAGATCACGGTGCTGGCGGTCGGAAGCGACCGGCGCGGCATGTATGTCCGAGTCGAAGTGTCCGACCCAGGCGGCGGTGCGAACGCCTCCGGCAAGAATAATTAAGGGAGGATGTCATGACATTCATGCTTTTGGATGTGGAAGCCGTCAGCGAAGTTCAGGATCAGATAGTCAAGAAACAAGCACATGTGATGGAGAGGATTGCGGCCATGACCGGAGCGGTCCAGGGATTGGAGGAGGGCGCCTGGGTGGGGAATTCCGCAACCCAGTTCTTCCGGGAGTATTACACATGGAACGCCGCGTGGAAGTTGGAGATGGATCTCATGCGGGCCCTGGCCGATCGGATGAAGCAGGAGATTAATGAATGGAAGGAAGCGGCTGCCAGATTGGGGTGATGGAAGCTTTTTTATGGGATCCATCGAATCTTAAAGTATGCAGGACCGGTGAAAATCACTCAATAGGCAGCACTCCTATGTATTGCATTATCAATATTCACGATCAGGAAAGCAATCGTATGAAGTATGCCGGCCCTCTTCCTGTTATTACTCTCGGCTTGCGTTGATGCATCGCCGAGTCCGATCGAGGCGACCAATAACATCCCATCCGCCCACGGTGGCAGTGATACCCACGATTACCGGGAGAGGAGTGCCGAAGCCTTGGCGTTCTCCCAAAGCGGTGGCGGGGAGAGAATATCCCCGAGCGCAGCGAGGGGAAGGGTTAGGACAGATGCGACAGGACGCAAAAGGTTAAATTATAAAAAAAGCAAATCCCCGCCATCCTCCTACGTTGGTGTCGCGGCCCCCCAGCCGCCGGGGCGGACGTAGACCCTGACGTAATCGACCTTCATCGTCTGGGGGAACACGGTCGTATCGTCCGGATAGCCGGGCCAGCCGCCGCCGACGGCGACGTTCAGTATTAAATAGAAGGGGTGGTCGTATACCCATTCCGCGCCTTCCGGCAGGTCCGCCGGTGTGTTGGTCCGGTACAGCGTGTTATCGACGTACCAGCGGATGACATCGGGCTCCCATTCAACCGCAAAAAGGTGGAAATCGTCGGCAAAGCGCCGCCCCTCGGACAGGACGAACGGGCCGCCGATGCCGTTCGCGCCCGAGTAGCCGGGGCCGTGCATGGTGCCGTGGACGATGCCGGGTTCCTTGCCGATGTTTTCCATGATGTCTATCTCGCCGCCCAGCGGCCACCCGCTGCTGCTGCTCAACATCCAAAAGGCCGGCCACAGACCCTGCCCGAAGGGAATTTTGATGCGGGCTTCGAAGCGCCCATACAATTGGTCGAACTTGCCCCTCGTGTTCAGGGAGCCCGAGGTGTACTCCCTCGTTTCGTAATCCTCCTTGAGGGCTTGGATAACCAGCATCCCGTTGGCCCCCGCCGGATTTTCGATGTATACGTTCTTCAGGCGGGGTGTGTAATACTCCAACTCCCCGTTCACCGAGGCCGGGGTGTCGGAAACACGCCATTTATCGGGATTGGGGCTCGAGCCGTCGGGCGCGTCGAACTCGTCGCTCCAGATCAATTTCCAATTCACCAGCGTGGGCGTTGGGGTGGGGGGCGGCGGAGTATCGGTCGCAGAGGGGGCAGGCGTCCGGGTCGGAGGGACGGGTGCCTGACGGCATCCAACCAGAGTTAACAGTATGGCGACCGCGCCAACGAGCAGCCTGGGATTAAGCAATCGCGAATTGGATTGTGATGACGGTTTCATGGCACCTCAACTTTTTCTCCTCTGCTCATTCCGGAGGAGGGGGTGGACCTCTTTTTTCCCGCCCCTCCCCATTTTAGGGAGGGGCAGGGGAGGGGTCAATCGAAAAAGATCTCCACCGTTTTACTGTCCCCTTCCCGTACCATCGCGGTAAAGGGCGGCGGGACCGTGCCGCCTTCCACCCGGATCGGCTCGCCCGTTTCCAGCCGGCCGGGCGGGAAGGCGCGCGCCCGGCCGATCTCATGCGGCCATGCCGCAAGGCCGGCGTTCACCCCCGGCACATGCCGAATTTCTGATCGAACAGGCTGCTCCTCTGCAGCCAGCCGTGCAGGTCCGCGGCATCCGTCGCGCCGAGAGTCCGCATCCGGTGCACCGGCCCTTCCGGAAAGGGCGGCCGCGCGCATCCCGTCGCAGCTATCGACCGGGATCGACGTGACGACGTTCTCCATGGAACAGCCGATGTTGACCGTCGACGGCGCGCCGAAGGCCTCTTGGCGGAGTGGGGTTGACCAGAATCGGTTCATCGAGCGCAGCCGGATGCGCCTGACGGTATTGCGAGGGGTTGGCGGCGGGGCCGTAGATGTTGATATCTCCGAACCCGAGCGGGTTGACATCCGGCGCTTCGGCGCCTTCCACCGCCCCCACCACATCGGTCCGCTGTAGGGGTCGGTGAATCCCCAATTGATGAGGAATCCGAACGTGGGCCGCGCGCGTCGAGGGCCTTTGTCGCGGATGCGGTGGTTCGGCATGGATGCGGGAGGCGGCATATTCCCTGCCTTCGGGCCGAGAAGGGCGGTTCCATTCGCTGGCTCGGAAGGGTGGTTGGAAAATTATAATCCACGCGGCCAACGCGTATCGCCATCGCCGGCGTTTATCATGCGGCATTTCCAAATGGAAAATCCGTCGAAGGAGCTGTCTGTCCATGGCGGATATAATGAGGGAATGAACGGCTTCCATCCCGGAGGGCGCAGACCCGCGACTCTGCGCGAAACAGTCCGGACGCGCCTTGCCTATTCCCTCTACCCGCCCGGCCTCGATAAAGTCACGCGTTCAAACTACCAGAATGTCCAAATCGACGCGATTGGGATCGGGCTGGCCGGCGCCGCCGCGCCGTTCCTCCCGGTATTCCTGGCGCGCCTGGGCGCCGGCGCCTTCGAGATCGGCCTCCTCACCGTGATGCCCGCCATCGCCGGGCTGGTTTTTGCGCTGGCGATCGGCCGCTTCCTCCACTCGCGCCCCAATGTCGTATGGTGGTACAGCTTCTCGCGCATGCTGGTGATCTCCTCGTACGCCGCGACCGGCGCGGCACCGTTCATCATCCCGCGCGAGTGGCTTGTGCCGGCCGTGATCGGAATCTGGGCGCTGGCGACGATCCCGCAGACGATGGTCAATACCGGTTTCTCGGTGGTGATGAACGCGGTCGCCGGGCCGGGCGGGCGCTATGAACTTCTCAGCCGGCGCTGGACGATCCTCGGGTTCACCAGCGCGGTGTTTGTCCTCATCGCCGGCGCGATGCTCGATCGGATCGGATTTCCGGTCAACTACCAGGCGGTGTTCCTGGCGCTTTCCGTCGGCGGGCTGATCAGTTTCCGCTATTCGAGCAGCATCGTCCTCCCGGAGCGTCCGCACGACGCGGCTTCGAAGCCGGCCTCCGCGAGGGATACGCTCGCCGAATACGTCCGGCTGGTCCGCGCGCATCCGGATTTCCTCACCTTCACCCTCAAGCGGTTTGTGTTCTTCGCGGGTGTCACGCTCGCCCAGCCGATCCTGCCGCTGTATTACGTTAACACCATAAAGGCCTCGGATTCCTGGATCGGGGCGATCAGCATGGTCGCGACGGTTGTCATGTTGTTCGGGTATCCGCTTTGGGCGAGGCAATCGCGTGTGCGCGGATCGCGGTTTGTGCTGATGGCGACGACCTTCGGGGTGGGCCTGTTCCCGATGCTGGTGGCGGCCACCCACCGGGTGGAGGTGATTGCGCTGCTGGCCGGGATGGCGGGTGTCTTTCAGGCTGGAGTCGACCTGGTGTTTTTCGACGAGTTGATGAAGACGATTCCCGAGGAGTACAGCGCGATGTTCGTCTCCGTCTCCCAGATGTTCCAATATTTGGCGACCGTCGTGGCGCCGCTCTTGGGGACGCTGCTGGCGGGCTGGGTCGGGTTGGGCGGGGCGCTGGTCGCGGCCTCGGTCCTGCGCCTGGCGGGGACGGCATTGTTTGCGGTCCGGGAGCGCGGCCGGGGTTAGTGCACGGTTTGGATCCGCCGGCATAGAATGCACCGGCTGCTCGACCGTTTTTTCATCCATCCGTTTAAATAAAACGGGCCAAATGCTTGGCACCACCCATTTGGCCCGTTTTTCAGTTAACTATTGCGCCGCGGAGATTACCAGTCCCGGCGTCCACCGCCGCCACCACCGCCACGTCCGCCGCCCCGCCCGCCGCCCCGGCCGCCGCCGCCGCGTTCTTCGCGGGGCCTGGCCAGATTGATGGTCAGCGCGCGGCCGTCAACTTCTTTGCCGCTCAGCGCCTTGATCGCATTCTGCGCCTCTTCCTGGGTCGTCATCTCGACAAATCCAAAACCTTTCGATTGCCCGGTATCCCGATCCTTGATGATCTGCACGGACTTGACAACACCCGAAGGCGCAAACAGAGTCTGCAAATCTGCCTCGGTGGTGTTATACGTCAAATTCCCAACAAAAAGCTTCGTTTCCATCTTTTCTCCTGGAGTGGACAATGGATATTGCGTAGAACATCCATTGTCCTGCTAAGTACTGTTACGGCTGAATTACAAGGCTGAACTGTTGCTTCCGCATGAGGATCGAGTTTCGAAGACGACCGAGTGCCAAGAAGAGGACCATTTTCTTTTTTCAGGATCTTCGCTCATCATGCCGTAAACAACAATACTACCACGAATCGGCCGGGAATGTCCGGGTAAACCGGACTTGCCCGGCCTGTAATCCGATATATCTTTCGCTGAATTATGCGGATTTTCCTTGGGTTATCCGCCTAGTTTGGCACCGGTTGCGCCGGCTGCGGCTCGCCCAGCACCTGGTCGACCATTTTTTTAAGGTGTGGGTAGGGGAGCGCGCCGACTTGCTGATGAACTACCTGACCTTCTTTCATGAAAAGCATGGTGGGAATCCCCCGCACGCCGAAGCGCACGGCCCAATCCGATTGTTCGTCGGTATTTACCTTGGCGACCACCAACCGGCCGTCATATTCCTTGGCCAGCTTCTCGAGGCTGGGCGCGACCATCCGGCAGGGCATGCACCAGGGCGCCCAGAAATCCACCAAAACCGGGATCGGCGACTGCAGGACGGCTTTTTCAAAGGCTTCGTCGGTCACATGAATGGGTTCGTTCACTTTTCCTCCTTAACGTGTGCTGTTTTGGCCTTCCTTTCATTAGATGCGGGATTCTCGCAGAGGTGACAAAACCGGGTAAGACGCCTAAAATCATGGTCTTGGACACTCCATTTGGGCCGTGCCAAGGATGCGCCCCGAACCCAAATCCGGGTGCGGAGGTGCTCGACCGGCTTTTACTGTCACTCTTTCTTCTTTGGGGCATCTAACACTATGACGGAAAAAACTTCCGAGGCTGAACTGCTTGACCGCATCCGGGCGGGTGAAAAAGGCGCCTGTGCGGAATGCATCGCGCTGCACTCGCCGGGAATATACCGGCTGGCCCTGCGGTTGATGCGCAACCCGGCGGACGCTGAAGACGTGATGCAGGAAACCTTTCTCAGCGCCTTCAAGGGCATCGGCCGGTTTGATGGACGCTCGGACCTGCGCACGTGGTTGTATCGCATCGCGTACAATGCGGCGATGATGCGCCTTAGACGAGCCGCTCCGGAGGAGATATCCGTCGAGGAAGCGGCCGAGCCGGAAACGGGCGCGCTGGTTCCGAAGGCGCTCTTCGCCTGGCGCGATCTTCCCGAGGAGGAGCTGGAGAAGGCCGAAGTCCGGGAGGCGTTGGAGCGGGGGATCCGGGACCTGCCGGAGAAACTGCGGGCGGTGTTTGTGATGCGCGAGCTGGAGAATATTTCCACGGAGGATACCGCCTCCGCATTGGGTATTTCGCGTGATGTCGTGAAAACCCGGCTGCACCGCGCCCGGTTGTGGCTGCGGGAACGCCTGACCGCCATCTTTGCTCCGCCGGCGGACGGAGCGGGAGGGGAACGATGAACACCGACACGTGCCGAAGCTTATTGGAAGGGTTGTCGCTGTTTGCTGCGGGAGAGGCTTCGCCCGAACTGTGCGCCGAAATCCAACGCCACATGGATGGCTGCGAAAATTGCCGGATTGTCGTGGACACCCTGCGGCGGACGATCGACCTGTATCACCGGCTTCCCCGGCCGGACATGCCGGAGGCGGCGCGGGAACGGTTGTATCGATCGCTGGATTTGAGGGATTATTTGTAATGGTTGGAATACGAAAAAAAACCGTACACGGAGTACACGAAAAAAACGGATTTCGCGGATTGTTTTAAAAGGTTTTTCGTCCGCGCCATCCGGGGTTTCCGTGATATCCGCATGCCAAGTTTTTCCCAGGTAACCGGCGCTTGGAAGCTGTATTATTACTCGTCGATCGCCGTCTTTACTCCTTCCGGAACAACGCCAGACTCTCCAAATACGAATCCGGCAATCCGATATCGAACCGTGTGCCGTCCATGATCAGCCCGTAGAAGCCGTCTTCCCGGCGCAGCCGGTCGAGGGCCGAGGTGAGCTGAAACTCACCCCGCTCGCGGACGTTGTTGGCGATGTGCTCCTCGAGGAATTCGAAAATGCGCGGTTTTATAACGTAGAGCCCGAAGACGGTGAGGTACTCGCCCTCCGCCATGCCGGGGGCGCGCAGGTTGTTGCGTGCGTAATCCGCGGTCGGTTTTTCGGCGAACTCGCTGACGTTGAGCACCCGGTTTTCCTCGACCCACACGCCCCCGACCGTCCCGAAATTGGCGATCTGATTCTCCGGCGTGTTGCGCAGGCCGAGGATGTTGGTGGCGTAGCGGTTGTAGGCTTCGACCAGCTGCGCAGCGCAGGATTTTTCGTTCTTCGAGCGGTACAGATGGTCCCCGAGCATCAGCAGGAACGGCTCGCCGCCGACGGCCTCGCGCGCGCAGTAGATCGCGTGCCCGAAGCCCTCCTGCGCCTTCTGGATGATGAAGGTCACGCGCTTACCGATGTCGAGGATCCGGTTCGCGAATTCCTGGAACTGCTTTGGAAGCTTGTTGTAGTTCTCGATCGACACCGGTTCGTTGAAGAAGGATTGGAAATCCTTCAGGTCGTCCGGCTGGACGATGATGATGATTTCCTCTATCCCGGCCTCCAGCGCTTCTTCCACAATATACAGGATCGCCGGTTTGGCGATCCCGTCGCGGTCGACCACCGGGAAGAGCTCCTTCTTGGTGGCCTTCGAGGCGGGGAACAGGCGCGTGCCGAATCCGGCGGCCGGGATGACCGCCCGGCGGATGCGCTGGGTGGGGCGCATGGTGAGCGCCAATCCGGTCAGGTGCAGGTCCTTGGCGAGGATTTCGATGATGGCCTGCTGGTCCTTCTCGCTGCGGGCCATGAACTGGGCCGTGCCGTCGCCCTGCGAACCAACGCCCTTGCCGCCCCAGATGTGCTTGGCGAGCGGCTTGTGCGCGAGCGTGCGATGCAGCACCGGCGCAGTGAGTTCCTCCGGGCAGGCCGGGATCGCGTATTTGTCGAACATCGCCTGGGCTTCGGTCATGAGCGCGCCGAGCCGCTCGGCGTCGCCCTCGCGCAGCGCTTCCGCCGCCTGGTGGACGATGCGTTTGTTGACCGGCCCGAGCAGCTCATGCACGCCGCGCTCGACCGCGTTTTCCGCGATCGGGTAGGAACGGTTCAGGCGGTTGAGAATTTCCATCGTATCTTTTTTGGATTGCAGGTCCACGACGACGAAATACAACTCGCTGGCCACGGTCAGCGCATCCGTATCCAGCCGGTCGCCGTCGAACGTCATCAGGACGGGGTGGTTGCCGAAGGCGCAGCCCTGGTCCATTCGCCCGCAGCGCGAGGGCGTGGTGATTTCACCCATGTAGGCCAGTTCCATCTCCCCGCGCACGGTGAGCTTGAGGTCGTACACGCGGTTGAAGGCGCGCGCCGCCAGGACGCTTATCGCCGCACTCGAAGAAAGCCCTTTCTGGATCGGCAGATCGGTCTTGTCGTTGTGAAGGACCAGCCCGCGCACATGATGGTTGGTAAGCACCTGGTAGGCCACCCCGGCGATGTAGCTCCAGAAGCCGCCCTTCTCGGCCTCCTCGAGCAGCGCCCGGGGCTGCATCGGAATTTCGTACGGGCCGTGCAGGCTGCCGTCGCGGGTAGTGGAGGAAAGGACGAGCGAGGTGGGGTGCGGTTCGACTTCGGCGGAAATTCCCTGGTCGGTGCCGCAGATGAGCGTGTAACCCTTCTCGATCTCGGCGTTGATCCGGCGGTACCCGCCGGCCCAGTCGGAGTGTTCGCCGAACAGGCAGATGCGTCCTGGCACGAAAAGTCTCATGAATCCTCGAAAGAAAATTAGATTGGACGTGCGGTATCAGGCGGAGGCGGCGCCGGGTAAATCGGCGCCTTTCCCTCTCTCATCGGTGCATTATAAAGCAAGCCGTGCCCGAGGGAATTGGGCGCGGGAACCCTCCGCCGGGTACCTTTTCCGCCGCAGGATGAGTATCTTTTCGTCGAACGGTCCGACCATCATCCATTGTCCATGGCCATCGCCGCCGAAGCCGGCCGATCCGGATCTATTCCCCGCGTCCACGCGTGTTCCCTCACGCCGTATTCTCCCGGGCCGGGGAGCGGTCGTTCGCCGGACCGGTTGCGCCGGCTTCGGCGTTTGTGGATAATCGGATCAGCAGGGATTCCGATTCGTAAGGATTTCATGGGCGTTTCGGAAAGAGGCTGTTTACTTCATGCTAAGGGAGTAGGTATGATCAACCATCGGGCCATTTCCCGCCGCCAATTTCTCCAAACCTCCGGGCTTGCGGCTGCCGGAACAGTGCTGGGATCCTGCATTCTTCCCGGTGTCGTAGAAACCGCCGCGCGTTCCCCATCCCCGGATACGGCCAAACCGACGGCCGGGCCCTCGGCCGCCCTGCAAACCGTGGCGACTTCCAATCCGCCGGTGGTGGATATGCGTCCGATAATTCGAAGTCTCGGTTTGGCGGTGAAGAATCAAACCGGTTCGGCGCCGTGCGCCGTGCATGCATTCACTTTTTTATTGGAATACCAGTATATCCGTCGTATTTTCTCTGACCTTTCCGAGACCTATTTGCAATATGCGACCTTTCAACTCGAGAAGCCCGCCATGACGGGCGGGGAGAATTTCCGGGCGCTGAACATCGGATATCAGAAGTGGGGGATTGTGCCGCAGGCCGACGTGCCGAACCGGGGTCAGCTCCCGGCCGAAATTTCCTCCGCCGTGCTTGCCGCCGGGCAGCATGGGCTACGGCTGACGCAGGAATTCATCAAAGAGTGGGATTCCTCCACCGGGGCGTCTCCGGCGCAATTGGATCAGGCGATGGCTTTTCTCGATCAGGATGTTCCCGTCGCCGCAGGTTTATTGTGGCCGAAGACCTTCCGGACTCAGGTGATCGACGGTATTGATGTAATGGTCGTGCCGACCGCCGCCGACAAATGGAATGTGGTGGAGGATGGGCATGCCGTCGTGTTAGTGGGCTATGGGAAGGGCTCGCAATATCCGGGGAACGGATATTTCATCTTCCGCAACAGCTGGGGTTCGGGGTGGGGGGATCAGGGGTACGGCTATATGCCGTTTGATTACCTATTGAAGTATGCCAACGATTTATGCGTCATGGATTATCCATAATCCCGAACTTCCCCGGATGATTCTGCCCTTCTTTCGTTTCTTTACTTTCAAAACCACTGCCTATGGCCGTGAGTACCCTGAAAAGGTTTTCCCGTGGCAGTAGGTAATTTCGTCCTGGCAGAAATAGCGTGTGAAACGAAGTCGGATGGTTCTTCATGAAGGACCCGGGAAATGGAGTTCCTCCTTCCGTATAAGCGCTAAAAAACCCTCCCCCCTGGGTGCTTCCGTTTCCTCAACTGGTTCTACTCCCCCCATCCTGAAAGGATGGGGGGAAGTGACTTTGGGGGGAGGGAGACCGAGGAGAGTGTTCCTCAATCGGTATAGGGAATCGGAATACTGGAGGCGGCATGCGCGCACCTTCCAGGTGCGATATTCCTGAAGCCGCCGCCTATGGCGGCGGTAATTTCTTGCCTCGGAATACGATACGCGACTCCAAAAAAGCATCTCAGACGATCCGCCGGGGTCGCTCCATCGGGTCAACCATAGCTCATCGTCTATCGTCCAGAAGACATCGTTGTTGATAGGGAACGGTCCGCCTTTCTGGTCCGGGCCATCGAAAGTTTGTATAATGGAAGCAGAACAGAAATCCAGCCTGTAATTCGGGGCAAATAGACCAAGATCAGTGTCTTGGCCGTGCGGCAACCCGCCGGACAGGCAGCCGTATCGCCTGCCGGGGGACGGTCGAAAACGGCACCAAAGGGATTACGCGGTGACTGACTTCTCCGACGAACACAACGAGCATACCGAAGAGGCGGAAGGCACCATCGTCCGCGTAGCCGGGGTGGTGGTGGATGTGGAGTTTCCCTCCGGCAATCTGCCCGGAATTAATAATGCGTTGCATGTCGAATCCGCGAAACACCGCGGCCTGGTGCTGGAAGTCCAGGAGCATCTCAACGCACATACCGTGCGCACGATCGCGATGAGCAACACCAGCGGGCTGCGGCGGCGAATCCCGGTGCTGGATACCGGTCAACCCATCCGGGTGCCGACGGGAAGATCCACCCTGGGCAGGATGTTCAACGTGCTGGGCCAGCCGATCGACGGAAAACCGCGCATCAAACATGCCGCCCCGCAATCAATCCACGCCGGCGCGCCCACGCTGCAGGAGCGCCGGGTTTCGGAGGAAGTGATCGTCACCGGGATCAAAGCGGTCGATCTGTTGACCCCTTACCCGCGCGGAGGCAAGGTCGGCCTGTTCGGTGGAGCCGGGGTCGGCAAGACCCTGCTGATGATCGAGCTGATGCGGCATACCATCCGCGAGCATTCGGGCATCGTGGTCTTCGCCGGAGTCGGCGAACGCAGCCGCGAAGGCAACGACCTTTGGATGCAAATGAAGGAAAGCGGCGTGCTCGAGAGTGCCATTCTGGTCTTCGGGCAGATGAACGAACCGCCCGGGGCGCGGATGCGCGTCCCCTTGACGGCCCTGACCATGGCGGAATTCTTCCGCGACCGCGAACACCGCCCGATCCTGTTGTTTATCGACAACATTTTCCGGTACGTTCAGGCCGGGGCGGAAGTCTCCGCATTGCTGGGGCGGCTGCCCAGCGAGGTGGGTTACCAACCGACCCTCGCCAGCGAAATGGGCAATCTGCAGGAACGGATTTCCTCGACCGGCCGGGGAAGCATCACCGCCATCCAGGCTGTGTACGTGCCCGCGGACGATATTACGGATCCGGCCGTGCGCGCGACGTTCGCCCACCTCGACGCCTCCACGGTCCTTTCGCGCCGGCTGGCCGGTCAAGGGCTGTACCCTTCGATCGACCCGCTGGAATCCCACAGCAACCTGATGAACCCCGCCGCCATCGGGGACCGGCATTTCCAGCTCGCCGTGCAGGTGATTTCCACGCTGGCACGCTACGAGGAATTGCAGGACGTGATTGCCATTCTGGGATTGGAGGAATTAAGCGATGAAGACCGGCGGGTGGTCGACCGCGCCCGGCGGATTCAACGCTTTCTGACTCAACCCTTTTTCGTATCCGAGACGTACACAGGGCTCCCGGGACGTTTTGTGCCGTTGGAAGAGACCCTGCGGGGTTTCGAGGAAATTCTGGAAGGCCGGCATGACCACCTGCCGGAACGGAGTTTTTATATGGCGGGAACCATCGACGAAGTCGTCGAAAAAGCCGGCCTGCCGGACAGCCGGACGGAAGGAGCCGGATGAACGCCCGATGGACGTTGGAGATCCTGACTCCCGAAACCAAACGTTCGCTCGAGGATCTGGCAGCCGTGAGCGCATACCTTACCGACGGAAGCATAGGAATTCTTCCGGGGCATGCTCCGCTTCTCGGGGAAACCGCTCCGCAACCGCTCCTTTGCCGCGGAACCGACGGACAGGAACAGGAAATTACGGCGGGTCCGGGCATCCTCCAGGTGGAGGAGGGTAAAGTGGTGGTATTCGCCGTGCAAGCCGATACGGAAAGCCGTCCGATCCCGGTGCGTTTGCTTCGGAATTTGTGGCCGGCGGCCGGAGACTCGGGTGAGGCGGATGAAAAAGAAGGATGACGAAAATTTCTGGGCAAGTATGTTCCGCGAAGCCCTGCTGGCCACGACACTGGGTTGGGACTTGGCGATTCCGATTTTCGGCGGAGTGCTGATCGGGTATTTCCTCGACCAATGGCTGGCCACCGGGCACATCTTCACTCTGGGCCTGCTGTCTGCGGGGATTTTTACCGGCTATTACAACATTTGGCGCACCATCCGGCGGTTGGACCGGAAGTCGGATCTGAAAAAACCGCAGACAGGGGAGGAGAAGCCGGAGGAGAAGCAGGAGGGCTGATGCCCCATTGTGTTTTTTGGTTTGGATTGGGCGCGGGATTGGGATGGCTGGGATTCATGAGCCTGCAGTGGACGGTTGAGAGGCTGGATCCCGCCCAAGGGACGGCGGCCGCAGTATGGCCCGTACTGGGGATGATCCTGCGCTGGGCGGCGGCGGCGGCGCTGCTGCTTTGCGCTTTGCGTATGGATTGGCTGAGCGGTCTTTCGGCGTTTGCCGGGCATCTGCTGGCGGGCCGACTGGCGCTGGTGCGCCGCATCGGGAGGGCGTGATGGAAGGATTTCTTCCGCGGGTTGTCTTCACGGTTTTCGGCGTTCCCATCCGTGATACGGTGGTCGCCACCTGGGCGATGATGATCCTGCTCCTGGGCGCGGCCGTGATTATCAACCGCGTTAAACCGACCGCGCTGGAAATGCTGGTGGATTTTCTCAACGACCTCATCAGCGGAATCATCGGGCGCACGGCAATGCCCTTCCTGGCCCTGCTCGGCTCGCTGGCGATCTTCATCGCCGCGGCCAATGTGATCGGCATCGTGCCGTTTCTGATCTCGCCCACCCGCGACCTGAATACCCCGCTGGCCCTCTCGCTGGTGGTGTTCCTGTCGGTGCATTATTTCGGCATCCGCTCGAAGGGAATGGTGCGGTATATAAAGGAGATGGCTTCGCCGATCTACTTGTTCCCCCTCGAACTCGTCTCGCAGTTCAGCCGCACGATTTCACTGACGCTGCGCCTCTTCGGCAACATCTTCAGCGCGGAACTGATGCTGGTCATCGTCTTCGCGCTGGTGCCGCTGTTCCTGCCGCTGCCGCTGGCCGGTCTGGGAATCTTCACCGGCCTGCTGCAAGCGTACATCTTCACCACCCTGGCGGCGGTGTATATCGGAGCCGGAATGGAAACCGTCATTCCGGAAAGTGGAAAGGAGAAAGGGTAGGCCTATGGCAGAGATGGATCCGAACACCCTGATCATTGTTGTCACCATCTTCGTGGCCGGATTCGGAATTGTCCTCGGGACGGCGGTTCCGGCGCTGGCCGAGGGGCGCGCGGTTGAAAAAGCGCTTGAGAACATGGCCCGCCAGCCGTCGATTGCGCGCGACATCCGCACTACACTGCTGATCTCCATGGCGCTGCTGGAATCCACCGCGATCTACGTGCTGCTGATTATGCTGATCCTCCTGTTCGCCAATCCGTTGATCGACCGTCTCTTGTAGGGAGTCTGGATATGCTGGATCTGGACCTGACCACCATTGTTCTGGAAATCCTCAACTTTCTGGTGCTGAGTATCGGATTGTATTTCCTGCTCTTCCGGCCGGTGTTGAAACGGGTGGAGGCCCGGGCGGCGGAAAAAAAGCGCGTCGAACGTGAAATGAAGGAGAAGCTGCAGGAAGTGGACGCCATAAAGGCGGAAGTGGAGGACCGGCTGGCCAAGCTGGATGAGGAGATCAACCGGTTGCTGGACAAAGCCCGCGATCAGCTCGAGCGCGAGCGCCGCCAGATGCTGGAATCGATCCGCTCCGAGGCCGAGCAAGCGCGCAATGACGCCGAAGCCGATATCCAGCGCCTTCAAAAACAGGAGTTAAAGGAATTCAACCGTTATGTGTTGAACACCCTGGTTGCGCTGAGCGGCGAGTTGATTGAAAAAATCGCCCCGCCCGAGGTTCATGACCGGCTGGTTCAGGAGGCGAACGACTACGTCTGGCAGCTTGGCAAGGAAAAGCCCCACGAAGTGGAGGCGCTGCGCCGTTCGTTGGGCGAACGCACCCCGACCGTGCATATCATCTCAGCCCGCGTGCTGAAGCCCGACCAACAGCGCATGCTGGCCAAGACCTTCAGCGCGTTGACGGACCGCAATGTGAACTTCGAACTCGAAACCGATCCGCATTTGTACGGCGGAGTCCGGGTGCGGGTGGGCGATATCCTGATCGACAACAGCATAGCGGTCCAACTCGACCAAATCCGCTCCGAAACCAACACCGGATTGCTGGCGATGGTTCACAATGACTGACGCGCTACACACCGATCCCCCGGGCGTCCGGCCCGGCGTGGAGCGCATTCGGCGTGAAATTGATTGGCTGGATGCTCCCGGTGATGCGGAGGCCATCCAACAAAGAGCGCATCGGATCTGGGAGGACGCCCGCTCCGTCGTCACGCCCCTCCCGGTCCACCGCCGCCAGCTGGCGATGCTCCTGCGCCTGATCCGCCAGGCCCTGCGCCGCCATGAATGCCGGGTGCAGCATCAGGATGTCGGCACCGTACAGCATATCGGCAGCGGAGTGGCGACCCTTTCGGGGCTGCGCCAGGTCGGCGTGGACGAGCTGGTGGATTTCAGCACCGGCGTGCGGGGATTGGTGCTGACCCTGGACCATGACCGCGTGCACGCCATTCTGTTGGGCAGCGATAAAGACCTGCACGGCGGCGATTTGGTCGTGGCGACCGGGGAGCGTCTGCATATACCGGTGGGATCGGATCTGATTGGGCGGGTCATCACCCCGCTGGGCGTGCCGATCGACGGGCGCGGACCGATTGAGCCCTCGGACGAGTATCTCCTGGAGCGGGATGCCCCCGGCATCATTGAGCGCCGGCCCGTCCACCGGCCGCTGCATACGGGGTTGAAGGTCATCGATGCGCTGCTGCCGATCGGATGCGGCCAGCGCGAACTGATCGTCGGCAACCGCCAAACCGGAAAGACCGCGCTGGCGATTGACGCCATCCTCAACCAACGGGACAGCAAAGTCTATTGCGTTTATGTGGCGATTGGAAAGAAGCGCTCCTCGACTCTTTCGGTCATGCGCACCCTGCGCTATGAAGGCGCGCTGGATTACACCACCGTGGTGGTGTCGAGCCCGGACGATCCGCCGGCGCTGCGCTACCTGGCGCCGTACGCCGGCTGTTCGATCGCGGAATACATGACCCATCACCTGAAGCGGGATACGCTGGTGGTATACGATGACCTCAATCACCATGCCGACGCCTACCGGGAACTCAGCCTGCTCCTGCGCCGCCCGCCGGGCCGGGAGGCCTACCCCGGGGATATCTTTTACCTGCATGCGCGGCTGTTGGAACGCGCCTGCCAGCTCTCCACCGAAGCCGGCGGCGGTTCCCTCACGGCGCTGCCGATCGTGGAATTGCAGCGCGGGAACATATCCTCCTACATCGCCACCAACCTGATTTCGATCACCGACGGACAGATCGTCTTGGACGGCGACCTCTTCAACAAAAATATCAAACCGGCGGTGGATATCGGCCTTTCCGTTTCACGCGTCGGGGGGGCCGCCCAGACCCCGGCGATGCGCCGGGTATCGGGCCATATTAAGCTGGAGCTGGCGCAGTTCGCCGAACTGGCCCGCTTCGCCCGCTTCGGCACCGATCTGGAGGAAGGCACCCGGCGGCAGATCCAGCGCGGACAGCGTCTGCAGAGCCTATTGACCCAACCGGCGCACCGCCCGATGGGCCTCGCGCAGCAGGTGGTGGTACTGTATGCCGCCGCAACCCCGCGCTTTGAGCAAATTCCTCCGGATCAAACGCGCGCATACGAACAGAGACTGCTGGATTTTTTCGAGGACCGCCATTCCGAACTGCTTATTATCATCGAAAAGGATGGCAAGCTCCGGGCGGGAACGGAGG
>Ga0307445_10000592_pt1 | contig 19787 bp, 18 predicted proteins | sample SalMarSW160330MG_FD_202147 | JGI IMG/M metagenome (GOLD analysis project Ga0307445, IMG submission 202147) | Salt marsh sediment microbial communities from the Plum Island Ecosystem LTER, Massachusetts, United States - SW1603-30 | ecosystem: Environmental > Aquatic > Marine > Intertidal zone >... | reverse complement strand
AAATATTGAGTTTTTTGGCCAAAAGCTCATAATCAAGCCGGAGCGGGTAAATAAGGATAGCTAAAATAGGAGTTTTGAGTTTTTTGGGATTTAATCCAGGCTCATCGGCTCTTGGGTGCGGCTGTGGCGGCGATAAATTGTGATGCCCTTGCAGCCGAGCTGGTAGGCCAACTTGTAGGCTTTGTCGACTGCGGCGGGGTTGGCATTTTCCCTGAAGTTTATTGTCTTGCTGACAGCGGCGTCACAGTGCTGCTGAAAAGCGGCCTGCATTTTGATGTGCCATTCGGGCTTTATATCGTAAGCGCATTTGAAGACTTTCCGTATTTTGGGTGGGATTTTTAGGATTTTCTGGATACTGCCTGCTTTGGCAATCTGTTTTTCGAGCTCTTTGCTGTAAAAGCCGGCCTTGGTGGCGGTTTGTTTGAAGACCGGATTAACCTGTAGCATTTTTTCCACGCCTAATATACGGCGTATAAAGACCGGAGAAAAGACAGGCTCGATGCCGGAGGAGCAGTCTGCGATGATACTAATGGTGCCGGTGGGGGCAATACAGGTAACAGCGGCATTGCGGACCTTTTTGTTTCTTTGAGTTCGCCAGATGCTGTCATTCCAGTTTGGAAAAGGGCCTCGCTGATTAGCGAGGGCGGTGCCGGCCTCGCGAGCTCTTTCGTTGATGAAATTCATAACGGTAGATGCGAACCCGACTCCCAGCTTCGAATCGTAAGGTATTCCGAGCAAAAACAAACAGTCTGCAAAACCCATAACTCCAAGACCGATTTTGCGGTTTGCCTGGGCGAGGCGGACGGTATCTCTGACGGGGTAATTGCATACATCAATAGTGTTGTCGAGGAATCGAACCGCTAATTTGACGGCAGCAGCCAGCGCCATCCAGTCCATTTCGGTTTTGCCATCGGTGTAGGTTATAAATTTTGTGAGATTGATACTGCCTAATGTGCATGCTTCGTACGGGAGCAGAGGCTGTTCGCCGCAGGGATTGGTTGCTTCTATGGGGCCCAGTGAGGGGGTTGGATTGTCGCGGTTGATTCTGTCGATGAAGATTACACCAGGCTCACCTGTTTTGTGGGCGCAGTTGACTATCATTTTCCAGATGTCGGCGACGGTATAGAATTTTCGTGCAGGGCCGGACGGCGGTTTTTTGCTGTCTAACTTATGCAAATCGTTTATTGTGTAGGTTTCGATGTTAAGGCGGCGCGGCAGTAAGAACCTGCGCTGCGTTCGAGGATTTTTGACGATGTGCAAAGAGCGGGGAGATTTGAGCACATGCTTCATCCAGTCATCCGTGATTTTTACGGATATGTTGAAGTTTGTAAATGCCTTTAGATTTTGTTTGGCGTGTAAGAATTTAAGGATGTCGGGATGATGGATACTCATCGTGCCCATATTTGCACCGCGTCGAAAAGCTCCCTGCTGAATTGCATCCGTGGCCTCTGAAAAGACCCGCCAAAAACTTATTGGGCCTGATGTTGTCCCTCCGCTGGAGGCGATGCGGTCTCCTGTAGGCCTTAACTTATCGAGAGAAAAGCCGGTGCCGCCGCCGGCCTTTTGAATCAGAGCGGTCTGCTTAACGGCCTCGAAAATGGCATCAATACTGTCTTCAATTGGAAGGACAAAGCAGGCACTCAGCATTCCATTTGGACGGCAGGCATTCATAAGAGCAGGGGAGTTTGGCAAAAATATCAGCGAGGCGAGAAGGTCGTAATATCTTCGGTGCCAGCCTTTGACCTCATCTCTGTTTGCCCCGTATTTTGCCTCGGCGCCAGCTATAAGCGAAGCCACCCTGCTGAACATCTGGGCAGGTGTTTCGATGCACTTGCCGTTGTGGTCTTTGACCAGGTATCTGTTTTGCAGGACAGTCAGGGCATTTTGTGTGAGGACAGGTGCCTTTCCCGGAGGCGGAGGTATATCCATTTCAGCCATTTTTTCTTATCTCTTATTTATATTATTTGTGTTTTATCCTTTGTTTTCTAAGCCATTTGAAACGAAAGACATCCCGGATTCTTTCGGTAAACCGGATTCCCAAACGCTGAGTACTTGTTTTGAACTCAGCCCGCTGCAAATCAGCGGATGTCGGCTTGTCGGGCGACTTGCCGAACATCGAAAGAAGCAGGCCCGCAATCAAAGCCAACAATGAATTTATTCTGGTGCCTAACATATTCGTGATTCTTTGTTTGTGTATCACGGCTCATTAATGTCGCGATACCCTAACAAAGCTCTGTCGCTCATGATTTTAGGAGTTGTCATTGCGAGGCCGCAAAATGCGGCCGCGGCAATCTTAAGCCCTCCAAAGTTTGAGATTGCTTCGCTGCGCTCGCAATGACAACTAACAAGCCGATTACAACAATCAATTAACCTGCGACAAACCAATAGTGTTACGTTGTCGTGCATTATCTTTGCACGGCTACTTTTACGGAAGCTAATAGCTCCCGGCCGGTCCGGCTTATTGTTTCGGATTTTCCGAACAACTGGTGTCTTTCGAGAATCTTCGGGTTGTGGTCATAATATCTTTGCACGGCCTCGATACCACCCTCGGCAGCTCCCGTGGTTTTATACCGGCCTTCCAGGAGCCATGAGCTTACTTCGTCATCGTACTCAGCGGGATAGATAAGGGCCACGGCGCATTTATCGTCGCTGTACTTAGCGAAATGAACCTTGGCGCGACAGGGCGGGGCGGTCTTGACGGCCCAATCAACAAGTGCCTTAAAGTCCCGCCTGGCGGTATCGAGGTCGGTTGAATAGAAGAACATCCCGGCTTCAAGCTGGAAGATTTCGGCCCTTACGCCTTTCAGCTCAAGTTTGCCATCGGGCCAGGCCCTGTGTATTTTGTAGACCTTGCAGTCCTTATATTTTTCGCTTTCGAGTAGCTCAGCGACTTCCTGTGCGGTAAAGCCGGTGCCCACGTGGTCACCGAAGTCGAAAATGTATAAGCCGACGTATTTTTCAGATTTTTCAAGTTTTTGCAGTTTCATAGTTACTATATTATAACCAGAATTTCATGCAAGGCACGTAATTTTTGCTGCTGAAAGACTCGTTTTGATATATTGAAAGGCGATGTTAGTTTAGAGGCTATAAAAAAACCAATTAACCTAATAAAAAATACTGCTTTGCGGACTGTTTTGAACAGATTTCTCGACTCCGCTGTGCTCCGCTCGAAATTACAGTATAAGTTTTTTAGACGCTCTTGATTTTTGTGGTTCAAAGTTTAGTTCTATTTTAGTTTTAGTTTGGCGAACTTTCGTTTGCCGACCTGTATGATCATTCCGTTTGCCGGCGTGATTTCTGTATTAGGGTCAGTAACTTTATTGCCGTCGATGCTGACGCCGCCTTGGGCTGCCAATCTTTTTGCCTCGCCGCCGGTTTCGACGAGATTACAGGATAATAACAATTGCTTAACTGAAATATCTGTATCGGCTATAACCACTTCCGGTATGTCGTCAGGAAGTTTTCCCTGTGCGAAGACTTTGTCAAATTCGGCGGCTGCGGTTTCGGCAGCCGGTTCGTCGTAAAACTGGGAGACAATGTTTTTGCCGAGCAGGACTTTTGCTTCCTTGGGGTGTGTTTTTTCGGGATTGACGAGTTCGGCGATTTTCTCGGTTTCGAAGTTCGTTAGAAGCGTAAAGTAATTTTCAATCATATCATCGGAGATGCTCATAACTTTGCCGAACATATCGTTCGGCTCGTCGGTAACGCCGATGTAATTATCCTTTGACTTACTCATTTTTTCCTTGCCATCCAGTCCGACAAGGATGGGCATAGTTATTACAATCTGGGGCGATTGTCCGTATGCACGCTGGATGTCCCTGCCTACAAGGTTATTGAAGGTCTGGTCCGTTCCGCCGAGCTCGACGTCACTTTGTACGATAACGGAATCATAACCCTGCATGAGCGGGTATAGGAATTCGTGCATGAAGATATCTTCGTCGGCGCGGAGGCGTTTTTTGAAGCTATCTCGCTGAAGCATTTGCGCCACTGTTTTTTTGGCAACGAGCTGGATTATTTCGACGGCGGTCAACTTTTCAAGCCATTCGCTGTTGTACCTGATTTCGAGTTTATCTGCCGATGTGTCGAGGATTTTGCCTGCCTGCTCGAAGTACGTTTTTGCGTTTTGTTCGATTTGCTCTGGTGAGAGCATCGGCCTGGTCGCGTTTTGGCCTGAAGGGTCGCCGATTCGGGCGGTGTAGTCTCCGATGATAAGAACGGCCTTGTGGCCGAGGTCCTGGAATTGGCGCATCTTTCGCAGAACGACGGTGTGGCCGAGGTGTATATCCGGTGAGGTTGGGTCGAGGCCAAGCTTGATGCGGAGCTGTCTTGGGGATTTGGCCGCTTCGGTGAGTTTGTCCTTTAGTTCGGCTTCGCTGTAAATTTCTACCGTGCCGCGTTTTAATAATTGAATTTGTTCTACGATTTCTTCAGCCATATAGTTTCTCTATAAATTTCTGTTTCCTAAAAGACAGCATCATAAACCAAAAGCGGGTAATAAGCAAGAATCGGTTCGAGCTTGTAGGGGCATGGTCCATTGTTTGTCATATAGCCTTTATCCTGAGACGCCGCCGGAGACGATAAATGACATCGCCTTTGCACTGTCAATTTCCAGCGGTTGAATCGAATCCTTTTTAAAAAGCAGGACGTTGCCCGCGAAATTGTACGACTGGGGCAAATACACGGCGACATAATCCGTCAGGCCGATGCTTTCCATTGTCTGGCTTGTAACAAAGCCCATCACCTTTGCACCGCCGACGCCGAGGGACGCAATAACGGGTTTGTCGAATTTCTTTTCCTCGCCTGCGAAGGCCTCCACAATGTCCTTGATGGAACCATAGAGCAATTTGACCAGGGGGAGCTTTGTGAATACCTTTTCCACAATCCCAAATAGTTTTCTCCCTAAAAAGTTTGAGGCGAGGAGGCCGATAATGAAAATAGCTGAAATTGTCGCTAAGATACCCAGCCCGGGGAAAGGTATTCTAAGCAGGTCACGAAATACTTTATCCAGGCCGGTAAATGCCCAAAGCAATATAAAAACCGTTACTAAAACAGGTACACAAATTAACAGTCCCCTGAGGAAATACTTTACAATGGTTTTCATTTTAAGACTCCTGATAGAATTTTTTAGCTGAGGAATTTCAAATATATATAAATACCGTGTCCTATTATGGTCGCGAGGGGAATGATCAAAACTTTAATCGTGTTGGCGGCCGGGCCGGCGTGGATAGTTCCATTTTCCATTATTCTGGGATTACCGGGCAGGTCATCAAGCATCACCGCATAGGAGGGGCGAATGGGGTCGTAAAGTAAGGGCTCCTGGGCCTGGTCTTCGAGCTTTGCAGTGTCGTGTGTTTTTGCGACGGCCTCGTATGTCATTGCTTCGGGAGTATTGAATTCAAAAGTAAGTTTATAGACGGGTTTTTTGTTGACTTCGGTTTTTGTTTTTTCTTTTGATTTTAGCCGGCCTGTAGTTTGTTCGCCAAGGGCGAGCAAGCGATTTGCTTTGAGGCCCTTCCTGATTCCCCCAAAGATTAACAACAAACCAACGAAGGGAAAGAGAACGGGGATTAAACCGGCAAAACCGACGGGTTTTCTGCGCATGCCTTTGATACGTGAAATCTGCGGATTGCCCTGCAGGTGCTCGATGGTGACTTTTTGACCTTCTTTAAGTTGTCGGCCTGTATTGAAAGAGAGGCCTTTGTATTCTGCGCCGTCGGGGCCGGTGAAAGTATAATGAATCGCATAAACGGGTGTGCCTTTTCGATGTTTTGAGCCGCCCGCACTGAATTTGGTTTTTTCGCTGTAAAGGACTTTGCCTTCGTTGGTATCGAGCGGGCCTCGAAACCGGTTCCAGCTTGTCAGGTCGGCGTTTACGGTGAAGGCCCATACGAAGACGAGGCCGAAGCCGAAGATGAACCAGCCGAATTGATTTAGGAAGCCGCCGAAAAGGATCCTGATGCGGACCAATAAAGGGACATCCCTCGGCGGCCCGGCCAGATTAAGGATATTGTGAACAGCCATTATTAACTCCTTTGTTTCTTAGCGGCTTTTTCTGCTCCAATCTTTTTCCAGGATAGAATCACTGTCAGTAAATACAGGATAAGAGCCGGAATAAAAAACGCAAGACATAATAATTCTAACTGTTGCTTCGTTATGATTCTCCACAGAGGTATTGATTTATTTGGCCAAAACAGGTGTACATCGGGGTGGTAAATGCTGTCGATTACGACGTGCAGCCAAACGCCAAGAATACCTGAGATAATCATCTTCCAGAGGCTGGTTTTGTAGGGTAATCGGAGTATTTGCATTATTTTTTTGAAGACGTTTCGCAGCGGCCAGGCGGCCAGCGCCCAGATGATGCCTGCCGCAGTCCCTAATAAGAGAGTGTGAATATATCTGTGGATGGGGTAATGAACATCAAGCAGCGCTATAATCAAAACCTCAACGTCGACAATTACGTTGGCCAGGAGAAAGACAGGGATATCAATCCACTTTCTAAAAGCCAGGCCGATAAAGCCGCTCGGTCCAAAATGATATGGCGTATAGGGCATTTGAATGAGCCTTCAAGGAATAACAATTGAGTAAGAAATTATTTTCTGTGAGCTTACTTTGTGGTTTTGGGTGTGTCAAATGTTAAGGGTAGGGGGAGCATAAAAAAACCGCCCGAAGTGAGCGGTATCAGAATAAGTAAAAAATCCAGGGGGGTTAACATAAGGCGATATAACTCAGTACAGCGAGGAACAAGATTCGCCTTTTGTTCATTGTAAACGGAAGCCAGATTTCATAATAAAATTTTGTCATCGCCCTTCTGGAAGCCAGAACCTTTAAATTCTTAATTCTTAAATTACAATGTTATTATACCCGAAAAGAGTAGTCGAAATCAAGAAAAAAATTATTTATGTGAACATAAGTATTTATTATTTAAGACATTACGACAATGGAATCCCGCGATTTTTTTGGGTTGCTACCGAAGCCTGAAATCCGAAAACATATCTCAAATCTTTAGGATATCAGCCGGCACGATAAGTAATACAGTTATAGGTCTTTTAAATATGGTCACCTGACAAGAGCTAATCAATAATCATACGACCTAAGCTAATTTGTTTGCGGCTTCTGCGACAAGTCTGCCTATCGGCAGGTGCTGTGGGCAGCGGGCTTCCGCCAGACTAAAATCAGTGCTCAACAGTTTGTTTCTTGCCTTGCGGGGTATTTGAGCGAAAAGCTGTTTTGCTTCTTCATGTTCGCCATAGCTTTTATGGTACATTAAATAGCGCATAATGTCACTGATATAAGGTGTGTCCGGCAGGGCTGAGTTGCAGATGTTTGCACAGCCGGCACAATAACCATCGCAGGTTGCGCGGGCGTATTCTGTGAGGGCCTGCGTGTCGGCCTGAGTGAGTTTTGTTTTGTCGAGGGCGGCGGCGACATTTGAACTTAGCTCACGGATGCTCTTCATTCCTACACAGACTGCAGTAAACCTTTTGTCCTCCAGGACGGCTTTTATCTTTGCCTGCTCTTTGGTAAAACCCCGCTGCAGGAAGTGGTCGGTGAGTTTTTTGTCCTCATCGGTTGTAATCTTCTGGCCCATTCCGAGCGTTTTTATTGCCATAATTCCCTTGCCTGCTTTGTGGCAGGCATCAATGGCGGCGTTCAGTTTTTTATCCTGCATTAAACGGAAGTTATAGATTGTCATTACGACTTCAATCCAGTCGAGTTTGGCGGCGGCGGCAAGGACGTCGGCCATATTCTGGTGGGTACTGATGCCAAAATGCAGAATCAGTTTGCGTTTCCTTGCACTTTGGGCCCATTCCTTCAGCTCGTTTGTTAAAAAGGCAGGGTTAGAGCACTGATGGTAGCCATAGTACAGGTCAATGTAATCCGTGTTCATTCTCTTCAGCGAGGTCTGAAGGCGCTTTTCCACATCTGCGACTGTTCTTGCGCCGGATGCCTTGCTGGCAATGAAAAACTCCTTTCGTGCCTTCGGGTTTTTCGCCAGGATTTTACCTATGCCAAGCTCACTGTTTCCACCTGTATAATTGTGTGCGGTATCCCAGTAATAAACGCCCCACTGAGGAGCTTTTCTTAAAACTATCTGGTTGGCAATGAGGTCTTGATTTCCGCCCACGCACAGGCAGGGGACCTTAACGCCCGTTTTACCCATTTTTCGTTTGGGTACCTGTGGGTACTTTGGTTTTTTCGCTGTGTCGTTTGTCTGGCTTTGTGCGGCTATGCTATCAGCCGAAGCGAAAACGGAGCCCAGGCTGGTGGCCCCCACAGTCTTCAAAAAATTTCTTCTATTGATTTTATTGTGTTTTTCTTTCATCGTATTAAACTCCAACACCAGTTAGGCTAACTTGGTAACCGCTTCTGCGACGAGGTTGCATATTGGCAGATGCTGTGGGCAGCGGGCTTCCGCCAGACTAAAATCAGTGCTCAACAGTTTGTTTCTTACCTTGCCGGGGATTTGAGAAAAAAGCTGCCTTGCTCTATTGTGGTCGCCGTAGCTGTTGTAGTACATCAGATAGCGCATAATGTCACTGACGTATGGTGTGTGCGGTAATGCGGCGTCGCAGATGTGTGCGCATCCGGCGCAATAACCGGTGCAGGTTGCGTGGGCATATTCCTTGAAAATCTCGATGTCCGTTTGTGTAAGCTCTGTTTTATCCAGGACGGCAGCGACGTTTTTAGTTAAGACAGCGACGTTTTCCATCTGAACGGGCGCGGCACTTATCCTTTTGTCTTGTAATACAAGTTTTATGGCAGCCTGCTCCGGACTAAAGCCCCGCTGTATAAAGTTACTGACGAGCTTTTTATCTGCTTCCGTTTCAATTGCGAGCTTGAATCTGCTAATAGTAGTCCTGCCAGTCGTTTTCATTGCAATAATGGCAATCCCGGCTTTGTGGCACGCTTCAATGGCGTCCATAAGTTTAGAATCCTGCATCAGGCGGAAGTTATAACTTGTCATAACCGCATCAATCCAGTCGAGCTTGGCAGCGGCGGCGAGGCAGTTGGCCATATTTTTATGCGTTGTGAAACCAAAAAACCTTATGAGCTTGCGTTTCTTCGCACTTTCGGCCCATTGCTTTAACTCATTTGTAAATTGGCCGGGATCGGTTGCTCCGTGCGGGGCATAGTACAAATCAATGTATTTTGTATTCAGTCTTTCCAGGGAGGCCTGAAGGCGTTTTTCGACATCAGCGACCGTTCTTGCTCCGGAAGCCTTTGTTGCCAGGAACAAGTCTTTTCGGACTTCCGGATTATTCATAAGGTATTTACCGATACCGAGCTCGCTGTTTCCGCCTGCATAACCGTAAGCTGTATCCCAATATTTAACACCCCACTTAATGGTGTTCCTTAGAACGACCTGGCTATCAATAAGGTTGAACATTGTCCCGAGGCCCAGACATGGAACCTCGACGCCGGTTTTGCCGAGCTTTCTTTTGGGCATCTTCGGGGCGCTGGATTCCTGCGGGTTTTTTTCAGTGTTTGAGCTTACCGGCTTTGTGGAGGTGAAAACAGAACCCAATCCTGCTGCGACTATTGTGCTATCGCGGATAAACTTACGCCGAGTTACTTTGTTATCGTTATTATTCATCGTTTATTTCCTTTCCTGGTAGGTTTCTGATGTAGTTTTTGGTATCTGTCGTGCACAAATTAACGTTATCTGCCTTATTCTTTTATAACTGCTTATCCATACGATATATCATTATTGTACGTTAGGGTCTCCATGCCGGGATGTATTATTGCAGAATCTCTGAAAGGGTCAAGTCATTTATTTTTTGGCCTGTATGTAGTGTAGGTATGTGCGGCTGGTTATCCTTGTAGCTGTGCTCAAATACGGGATTTGAAAAAGCGCTTAGGCCAGCTTGCGGACTGCTTCAGCGACCAATTTAGCTATCGGCAAATGCTGCGGGCAGCGTGTTTCTGCGTGCGTGTAATCGATGCGCAGCAGTTTATTTCTTATGCCGGACGGAAGTTTAGCGAAAAGGTTCCTTGCTCTATTCCTGTCGCCGTAACTGTTGTAGTACATCAAGTAGCGCATAATGTCACTGATGAAAGGCGTGTCCGGCAGGGCGGAGTCGCAGATGTATGCGCAGCCGGCGCAATAACCGCTGCAGGTTGCGAGGGCATGTTCTTTGAGGGTTTCCATATCTTGTTTTGTAAGATTGGTTTTATCGAGGACGGCCGCGACGTTTTGTGCTAAGATACTAACATCCTGCATGCCTACACAGGCTGAGCTAAATCTTTTGTCCTGCAATACGGCCTTTATTTTTGCCTGTCCTTCAGTAAAACCTTTCTGCAGGAAATGTCCAGCCAGTTTTTTATCTTCTTTAGTTTCAATTTTTTCCTGTGGACGTCCCTGAGTTTTCATAGCGATAAGACCTATACCTGCTTTATGGCAAGCCTGAATTGCATCCTGTAGTTCGTTGTCCTGCATTATCCGATAACTGTAAGTCGTCATTACCACGTCAATCCAGCCGAGCTTGGCAGCGGCGGCGAGGCACTTGGCCATATTTTTATGGGTGCTGAAACCAAAAAATCGTATTAGCTTTCTTTTCTTTGCACTTTCGACCCACCGCCTTAAATCATCGGTCAGCTTTGCGGGGTCAGATAATCCGTGGCCGACGTAGCCGGAACCTGCCTTTCGGTCCATGATGTAGTAGATGTCGATGTATTTGGTGTTCATTCTTTTCAGGGATGCTTGAAGGGCGTTTTCCACATCGTTGATGGTAACGGCATCCGATGCCTTGGTGACAAGAAACAGTTTCTTTCGGGCGTCAGAGTGCTTCGAGAAGAATTTGCCTATGCCAAGCTCACTGTTTTCGCCGGCATAGTCGGGTGCTGTGTCCCAAAGACGGACTCCCCACTGGAAACATTTTTCTAATATTGTCTGGTTCTCAACCAAATTGAATAGCGCGCCAAGAGCCAGGGAGGGGACTTCAATGCCTGTTTTACCCAACTTTCGTTTCGGCACCTGCGGATATTCGGGTTTTTGTGCTTTTCCTTGTGCGTTCGGGTCAGCAGCATTTAGCTCCTTTTCTTCATTGCTCTTGCATCCGTGAAGAAAAGAACTTAGTCCTGCTGCGACCATCGCGCTATCGTGGATAAACTTGCGCCGAGTTACTTTGTTATCGTTATTATTCATCGTTTATTACCTTTCTTGATAGGTTTCCGATATACTTTCGAAGTATCTGCGAAACCACAAATTAATAGCGCCTTGGTACCAGTATTTATTGTTGCAAAATTTCGGAATGGGTCAAGTCATTTGTTTTTTGGCCTGTGGGTAGTGTAGGTATGTGCGGCTGGTTATCCTTGTAGCTGTGCTCAAATACGGGATTTGAAAAAGCGCTTAGGCCAGCTTGCGGACTGCTTCAGCGACCAATTTAGCTATCGGCAAATGCTGCGGGCAGCGTGTTTCTGCGTGCGTGTAATCGATGCGCAGCAGTTTATTTCTTATGCCGGACGGAAGTTTAGCGAAAAGGTCTCTTGCTCTATTCCTGTCGCCGTAACTGTTGTAGTACATCAAGTAGCGCATAATGTCGCTGATGAAAGGTGTGTCCGGCAGGGCGGAGTCGCAGATGTATGCGCAGCCGGCGCAATAAGTGCTGCAGGTTGCGCGGGCGTATTCATTTAGGGCATCTCTATCTGCCTGCGTAAGTTTGGTTTTGTTCAGAACGGCATCGATGTTTGTAGTTAAAAGAGAAATGTTCTGCATTCCGACGCAGACGGCGCTGAACCGTTTGTCCTGCAGGATAACTTTTATCTTTGCCTGTTCCTGGGTGAAGCCTCGCTTCTGGAAGTGGTCGAGGAGCTTCTTGTCCTGTTCGGTCTCTACCGGCTGGATACGTCTGACTCCGCGAGAGAAGGCTTTCATCGCAGTAAGACCAATGCCGGCTTTATGACAGGCCTCAATAGCAGCCTGCATATCATCATTCTGCATAACCCGGAAATTGTAAAGTGTTGTTATTGCATCAATCCAGTCGAGTTTGGCGGCAGCGGCGAGGCATTTGGCCATATTTTTGTGGGTGCTGAAACCAAAAAAACGTATCAGTTTGCGTTTCTTCGCACTTTTGGCCCACTGCTTTAATTCGTCTGTGAGTTGTGCGGGGTCAGACAGGCCGTGACAGGCATAGTATAAATCGATGTAATCGGTATTCATTCTTTTCAGAGAGGTCTGAAGACGTTCTTCGACCTTCTCGGCGGTTATCGGCCCCCAAAAAATTGCCGTCTTGCTTACGATGAATAATTGTTTTCGCGCCTTCGGATTCTTCGTGATGAATTTGCCTATGCCAAGCTCTGCGTTTCCGCCTCCATAGTTGTGAGCGGTGTCCCAACAGGTTACGCCGGACTCGAAGGCTTTTCTTAAAACGATTTGCTTATCAGTAAAACTAAAGTCCCCGCCCAAAGACAGGCACGAAACCTCAACGCCTGTTTTGCCGAGCTTTCGCCTTGGTATCTGTGGAGGTTTAGGTTTTTTTGCTTGTTCGGGAGCATTAGGGTCAATGGTCTTCAGGTCGTCCTGGCCGGTTATCGCTTCATCCGAAGCAAAAACGGAGCCTAATCCTGCTGCTCCAATAGTCTTCAGGAAATTTCTTCTGTTGATTTTATTTAGATTTTCTTTCATCACATTCAACTCCAAAAAGATTAATTCTTGAGTAACAACTTTCTGTCCATACTTCTTGTCTCGCCTTCGGCGGAGACTCTAACGGCTTTTTTGCCGCTTACGGGGCATTCGTGTTCGCAGACGCCGCAGCCGATACATTTTTCGATATCCACATAGGGCCTCTGGAGTCGAACTTGGATTTCAATTTTACCGCCGGCAGGCGGGATTTTTTCGAATCGCTCGTCAGGTGAGATTACGACAGTGTTTTCGGTGTTTGCCGTGATTTTCCTGCGATCACTGCCTCGGACAACACAATAATAGTCGCCGGTGGCGAATTTGTCAGGGACGATGGACGTTTCGATTTCTATAGTGTTATCGGTGATTTGTTTTACCGTTAAAATACCATCTCTTATTGTATTGAAACACTCTTCGGTGTAAATTGCCTTGGGACTTAGGGGGCAGTTTTCCTCGCAGACTATACAGGGCTTGTCCATCGCCCAGGGCAGACACCTGTTTCGGTCAAAGAAGGCGGTGCCGAGCTTGATTGGCCCGGTCTCGGCAAATTCATCCAGTCCGTGTTTTTCGGCGAGGGTAATCGGCCTGATGGCTGAGGTAGGGCAGACTTGGCCGCATGCAACGCAGTTCAACTGGCAGCCGCTTGAGCCGATGCGGTTGTTGAGGACAGGGGTCCAGAGATTCTCCAGGCCTCCTTCGATGCCGCCCGGCTGGAGAACGTTTGTAGGGCAGACACGCATGCACTGGCCGCACTTTATGCATCTTTTTAAGAATTCCTTTTCCGCCAGTGCACCGGGGGGACGAATGACTTTGTGATACCAGTTGTCGCCCAGTTTGTTACCGAGCCTGACAGCCGGTACTGCAACAATGCCGCCGGCAAGTGAAAGCACAAAACCTCTGCGAGAGATGTCCGGGTTGGTGATTTCACCTGCCGGCGAGGGTGTGGTTTGATAGCTAATCAGTTCGTCTTTGCAGTCCTGGCGACAGTTGAAGCAAAGCACGCATTCACTAATCCTTATGTTGCCGCTGGGTTCGCAGCCGCCTTCGCAGGAGCGCTCGCATAATTTGCAGTTTGAACATTCAGCCTGGTTTTTGCCGATTCGCAGGATAGCAAACCTTCCGAGGATGCCGAACAATGCGCCGAGGGGACAAATAAATCTACAGTAGAAGCGGGGGATGACAAGGTTGAGGAGGACCGCTGTGAAGAAAATAAGGAGTATCAACCAACCCGCCTCATAAAAGCGAGGTGTTGCTGAGACAAAGTTAACGCTTCTATCGGCAATGGACAGTAATGACTGAAAAGAACGGGTTACCAGCGGTATGGGGTCGAGCAGACTTGTTTGTAAGGTGGATCCGATCGATGGAAAGGCGGCCATAAACAGAAAGAATATGAGAATGATATATTTTATACACTGGGCCTTTCGGTATTTGTTGAGCTGTATTCTTTTAGCGAGCTTTGTTTTTCGATGGGCCAAATATCCGACGAAGTGATGCAGTGAGCCGAATGGACAGACCCAACTGCAAAAGAACCGGCCCAATATTATGGTCAATATAACAGTTACGAGGGCCCAGAGGAGGGGCCAGTAAAGTGTATGTGTAGTCAATATTGTCCCGATTGCCACCAGGGGGTCGAGCTGCAGGAACCAGTTAACGGGCCAGGAGCGGAGCTGCCAGAATTTTTCTCCTACTGTGGCGACTATACAGAACCAGACAAACAACGAGAAAAAGAAGGTCTGACTTATGCGTCTGACTGTTACAATTTTCATAATCACACTTTCAAAGCTGTGAAGGTTTTCGATCTATTGTGATAAGTTAATTTCCAATCATTATTTTTCCAAGATGGTACCAGCCGTCATCCTGCTTTCCGGATATAGCAAGTTGGACTTTAGGCTTATTGGACTGCGGCTCAAGGATGCCGATTTGCAGGTCGTATTGGCCCGTAGGCATATCAGATGGAACCAGAACAGAGTCATCATAGAGGTTATCACCCGGCAGCCAGGTTGTGATATCGGCGTTGGTTACCAAGATTTCAGTTTTTTTGTCGTTTTTCAGGCGAAGAGCGAGAGGGAATTTTTTGTAACACGGTGCAACGCCCTTATTGTCCCACCAGGAAGTGAAAGACAGCTTACTGTTTGGATTCAGTGCTGCCGGGTATGTAAACTTGCGAAGCACAAGTCTGTACCCCATTTTCCCGAGCCACCTGTTGACGGCAGGCCACCATTCTTTCGGGACCGGTGAGGACTTGGCGTTGAAGGAAGAGATGTGCCATTTGAGGGACTCGTCAATAATATAGTCCACGTCCCAGCCCATATCCTTCCAGTGCTGCATTACCCAGCATACCTCAAGTGTCACGGGGGCTTTTTTCCAGGCATCTTTAACACCGAAATTGATTATTGCCTGCGGATAGTAATCGTTCATGTGCGACCAGTTGGCACTGAATCCTCCCATATCTCCGAGACAATCGACCCTCCAGCCGACGTCCGCACTTGAAAGGGCGCATCTGTTTGTTTTCTTATCGGTAAGGAGCATGACGAGATGTGTTTTCTTAAAGGAGTCGATATAGGCGTCGACCAGTGCCTGTCTCGTTTTATCTGTCAATAGAGCAGAGCCTGCCCCTTCGCCCCAGGCACCGACAATAGAAACGTCGACGCTTTCAAGGTCTGGGTGGCCGTCATAGTGTTTGCCCAGGATTTTTACCATCTTTGTGAAGTGCATAACATAGCGTGGGTCTTCCGGGTCAACCTGCCATTTTTTCACCGGTAAATCTTTTCTCTCGCCGACCATTGCACGGTACCAGTCGGGGACATCATTTTCCGTTCCCGTGCCGTATGGGGCGATGCGCAACATAAGGGTCTGCTGTCTCTGGTGAGCTGTTTCGAGGGCTTTATCTATCAGGTCCCAGCGATATTTGCCCATATTCGGTTCGATGAACTTCCAGTAAATTCGGAAGTACGCTATGGTTGTCATCGGATAATCTTTGTTTTCCAGATTGCCATCGAATTCCTGGTAAACAATGGGCTTGCCCTCGGTCCAGCGTTTTGCTTGATTTAGGGTGTCTCCGTTGAATCTCTGAAAGGTCATAAAGCCGATTCCGGGATTGGTGAGGATGTCGTCGATTTCCGTTGGCCGAACGGTAACTGTTTCCTGCGCAAAGACCGAAGTAAAGGACAGGCCTATTAGTATGATTGTGACTGAGAAGACTATGATTAAACGTGAAATATGCACGACAAGTTCTCCTTCGGTTTTATTTGAATCTGAAATTCTTATTCGTTATATATAATTGTTGTTTCATAGGCAAGTTTTACACTGTTCCCATTATCGGCTTGAGTGACTCTAAGTCGGTTGTTCCTGCGCCGGCGGTTTGGGCTTTTGCAAGGTAGGGCAGGTCCGCGGGTTTCAAGTCCAGGAGAGTGCAGCCATAGGAATCCGCAGCTACCATGTCGCAGCTTGCAATGACTGTGTTTGCCCGTTTCAAATCCGACACGGAGCCGCCGGTCGGGCCGTTGGTCATCATAACTTCGGTACCATCGAGTATGACCAGTGTCGGTTTTACCATCATGGCCAGCTCGGCGATGATGGTGTTGATATCCTGGTGAAAGATGTTGCGGCGTCCGCCCAACAGGCCATAGAAGTTTTTCATTGTCATTGAGGCGCCGGCCCTTGCGTGGTGTTTGACGGGTGTGATTCCAATCAGTTTATCGACCTTGGCAAACGGGCCAAAGAAGATAGGCCAATTCTTAATGAGTTTGCCGCCCTCAAGAGTAGTGTGCCTGAAATGATATTCTCGTGGCAATATGACCTTGGCACCGGCCTGGCTTGCCGCTTTGCCAACGCCGCTCAACATGAAGCAGCTCGCGGGGTCGTTAATCGGATTGTCGGTAACGATGACCTGTGCGGCTCCAGCTTTGAGACAGAGCGTTACGACCTGGGCTACGAGTTCGGGCTGGGCAGTGGCGCCGAGCATTGGCGGTGAAGCAAATGCAACATTCGGCTTTATCGCGACCGTTTCGCCTTCCTTGACGAATCTTTCTATGCCGCCGAGCAGCTCTATCGCTTTGGTAACGGTTTGTTTTCTGTCCGGGCCTTCGACTATGCTTATTGTGTCACCGGCTTCGTGGGGAACTGAAAAGTCGGCTAAAGTAACAAGGTCTTTGCTTTTTGCACTGAGTCTCGATGGGCCTTTTCTGTCATAAAGTAGATAGGAAACTGTACCCGCGGCGGCGATTGAAAGTCCCGCTTTGCCGGCGCGGGTAAGGAGCCGCCTTCTGTTAAAGTATTTGTCGTTTGGATTAGTCATTGCTCATTGCCTTTGCCTGGCTGAGTTTGTTAATGAGTATTGTTGCTAATTTTTCCGCGTACTGTTGATTCTCTGCCTCGTGAATGCCGACAACAAATGGCCCTGTTGCAAAGACAATTTCAGTTGTGTCATAGAAGTCGACAACTTTTCCTTCCAGGGCTTTAGTGATTGCCGGCTTTGCCACGCCGCCGTTTTCTATTAAAAACTTATGATAGCTTTTAGCTACAAGCCGGGCATCCTGTGGGTCCGGACGTCTGCTGAGGAATGCGGTAATGGTCTCGTCACCGAATTTGTATTGTGCGGTAAAAATGTCAGTGAATCCTTCAAAGCCAAATGCACTTGCCAGATATAATTTGTGGCTGCCGGCGGCGAGGTTCTCATGTGGGAAATAACTTAACTCAGGGATTTCGGTATCAGCATCAGGCGGTAAATTCGCCTGAATTTTTTGAGCGGTTTCTATCATTGCTTTGAATAACTCGTCCGATTTCGAGGAGGCGATAAATTCGACATAGTATTTGCCGTGGACAAAATACGGAGCATTGGTAGTTCTATAGCCAAACTGCATATCCGGCAGCATCTCGACATCGGGCCTTTTTTGTACGCTATAAACGGAAAAAGCGTTTTTGATGTTGGCCATATCAAAGATGAAGAGTTCCATCCATAGATTCTCATCGCTCTTGCTTAAGAATCGGGCGCTTGAGAGTTTTACGAAGCCGGATTCGATGTAAAGAGGGGCTTTTCCGTTAATTTTTTCATAAAGATTGTCAGCAAGATAGGTTTCTTCAGAAAGTGTTTCAAAACCGGCAGGGACGAGGGAGGTTAGAGATATTTTTTCCGTCCCCGGGCCTGAGAGGACTGTGCCCACACCAAACCGGGTCATATCGTAGTCGGATTGTGTTATCAATATGGTAATTGCGATGAGTATGAGAACCACCAGTAAGGAGAGGCCCACAATAGATTCGAGTTTTTTGGGTTTGCCTTTAATCGAATCCATAGCTAACTCCAATAATGGCAATTTACCTGTTAGAAGTCCTTCATTGGAAAATTTCTAACAGCGATTGCTTGACCCTAAGGTTCAAGCGGATTATAGTTTCAGTCTGAATTTTTGTCAATATTGGATTTTTCAGGTTAAGAGCAGATGCGAACTATAAGAATAGCTATGGCCCAGATATTTTGCCTCGATGGTGACCGCAGCGGTAATTTTGTCCGAATTGAAAATGCGATTCGGGAGGCCAAAGCCGGTGATGCTGATATTATTTGCTTTCCTGAGACGGTGATACTCGGTTGGGTAAACTCTGATGCACACAAGAGGGCATTTCCAATTCCTGGTGAGGATTCGGGGCGTCTTTGTGAATTAGCAAAAAAATATGAAATTTGTCTGTGTGCCGGATTAGCTGAAAAAGACGGAACGAGGCTGTATGATTCGGCTTTGTTAATTGATGAGAAGGGGCGTATTGTTCTTAAACACCATAAAATAGACATATTGACGGATTTGATGACACCACACTACACGCCGGGCAAAGAGGTCAATGTGGTGGATACTGAATTCGGGAAAATCGGGGTGCTAATCTGTGCGGATACACATTCAGATGAAATTCTGGAGCGAATGACCGAGCTGAAGCCGGATTTTCTGCTGGTTCCATACGGATATGCAGAGAGGGAAAAAAACTGGCCGGAACATGGCAGGAAACTTGAGAAGGTTGTCGTTAAAGCGGCGAAGATAACAGGAGCGTTTGTTGTCGGAACCAATGTTGTCGGAGAAATAACCAAAGGACCCTGGAAAGGTCGGATATTCGGCGGACACAGCGTTGCGGCCGATAAAAACGGTAAAATACTTACAATTGGCACAGACCGAGACCGTGAGATAAAGATTGTTTCTGTAAGGACAAAAAGATAATCGCTTAAAGGTTAATTTTACGGTGTAAAGACAGTTTTTTCTGAGTCGTGCCGGTCGGCTCTATCAGAGTTGCTCAGGGCAAAGAAAATACTGTAAAAAAATAAGATTTCTAATGGGATTGACAAAATAGTCCAGATGGTGCTATAATATAATTTTTGATAATAATAGGAGACTAATATGACTGGATATATACATTATCTGGCTTTTTGGACGCCGGGTCCGCTTGAACTTGCAGTTATTGCTATTGTCGCTCTGTTGTTGTTCGGCAGGCGGCTGCCGGAAATCGCCCGCAATGTCGGCAAGAGTATGACCGAATTCAAAAAGGGCATTAACGAAGCCAAGGAAACCAAAGACGAAATCGTAAGTGACGTCCGGAAGGTCAGTAACGACATAGTGGATGAAGCCAAGGACGCCGCCGGGCTGAACGAAGACGATACGATGGGTGCAGATTGATTATTGGTAATTGATAATCCATACAGCCATTTATCAATAATCAGTGATCAATTTTGATATGGGCGAGAGCAATAAGACAGACGACCTTTTTGATTCTACGATGAGTCTGGGCGACCACCTCGAAGAATTGCGGATGCGGATGATTCGCGCGATTCTTGGGCTGGGTTTATGTTCCATCATCTGCCTGGCTTTCGGCCGTTCCATAATAAGGTTTATGGAAGGTCCCTACGATGATGCAACTGCCAAGCTTCTGTTCAACATTGATATGGAGTTCCAGGTTGATTTAGACAAAGGCACCATGTCTGAAGGCCTGCGGCAGGCATTCAAGGATAACGGGGCGGCATTGTCTGCCGATGTGAGGGTTAAACAGAAAGGGTATCTGTTCAGCAGCAGAAGATGGCTGATAGACGACGGTGAAGAGAGCAGATATTCTGTCAAGAAAGAGAAGGCCAAGGTCAAGGAAGAGGAGGCTAAGTCGAACAAAGAGGAGGTCCGGCTAAACATTTATAAACTAAAGCCGC
>Ga0307445_10000588_pt1 | contig 19858 bp, 20 predicted proteins | sample SalMarSW160330MG_FD_202147 | JGI IMG/M metagenome (GOLD analysis project Ga0307445, IMG submission 202147) | Salt marsh sediment microbial communities from the Plum Island Ecosystem LTER, Massachusetts, United States - SW1603-30 | ecosystem: Environmental > Aquatic > Marine > Intertidal zone >... | reverse complement strand
AATCATGACATATAATATCGCTTTTGATGTTGCACATAAGCCCAGAGGAAGACTCGATGAGAATTTTACCGAATTAAAAGATTTTCTTAATTCAAATGGATTTGAATGCTACAATTTTTTAGAAGCTCCTATTACCAAGTCATCTCTCAAACCATATGATGTATTAGTCTTTGTATGCCCAGATTTTTCTAAAATCTCTGCTTTAGAAATATCAGAAATAAATAATTGGGTTCGCGAAGATGGCGGTGGACTATTGTTATTATCACATGCGGGAGGAGATCGAGGAAGAAATAGTAATCTAAGCGAGTTAAGCCAAAACTTTGGGATGTCATTTGAGAATGATCAAGTGCTCGACGAAACTAACAATTTAGGTATGGAGAACATGCCAATTATTACAACTTTCATTCCGCCTCATCCTATAACTAATGGAATTTCTTCATTATGTTTTCGATCCGGGTGTTCCCTAATGGTTATAGGAAATGCAATTTCTATAGTATCTTCAAATGATACATCAGAACCTTTTTCGTCTCCTTTAATTTGCGTAGCGGAACCAGATAACGGACGCGTTTGTGCTATTGGCAGTTATGAAATATTCCGAGATAAAATAGGTTGTGGTTTTAATTCTGATGATCATCCAAGTTTAGCTTTTAACATATTTACTTGGTTAGTATCAGAACATCGTTTAGAATTAAGAGAGAGAGGAGAAATCCCTGAAATCTCTCCAAATCAAGTCATATCCCCTCAATTTACTGAAACCCTTTCTTCCTCTGAACAATTAATTGAGAACAAAAACGTAGATATTGATTTTTCAATGAAAATTTCTCGCAAAAGCGAGTTGTTTGAATTATTAAAAATCTTTCAAAATCAGATTAATACCATTAAGACCACGATAGACAAGCTTATCAAGACTACTGGAGCATCTGAAGATGAAATTCTTGAACTCAAAGAGAATTTTTCATCTATGTCTTCACATCCTCAAATTACTGACCCTCCCACAATAGAAGATGATTATGATTATAAGCCCTCCCTACAACCTGTAAGTATATTTGATGAGGAAATAGATCCTACGCTAACCGAATTACCTCCCAAACCATTTGAACTGCAATCTAACCCATCAGATATTTTTTCGGGGTTTGATAACGCTCAGAAACCAAAGAAAATAATCTCTTCGCAAAAAAAGAAGCTTAAAAAAAGTGAATTGCTTTCTCAAAAAAATAGTTTAGAAAGCAAAATAAATTCGGTGAAAAATTTGATTGACTTTGTCGAAAAGAAACATGCTGCTGGTGAATTAGATGATGAAACCTACACTAAAAGAATCAAACAGCTAAAAAATGATATAAAGCAAACTCAAAATAAGATTGATGATATTAATAAAATATTATAGGCACTCTAATGTTAATTATCATCATTATTAGTTCCATTTTTTGGTTTAAACTCATCGGGAACATATGGTTGAGCGTATTTGTTAACGATTTCAAAAAATTCCTTGTCCGTTACTCCTCTAGTGATTTTTTTCATCTCTTCCTTGATGATATTGAATGATTTCCGAAGTTCTTCTTTTGAAGTTTCCTCATGTTTCTTTTTCACTTCTAATACAATCTTCTTAATGATTTTATCTGGAATATCTAAATCCAGTACTTTAATTTTCTGTTGAAGTGCATTTAAAATGGATTTAGAGCCTGAAAATTTACCGAGATAAAAAGTTCTTCGTCTGCCGACCATACGAGGATTAATTGGTTCATATGTTAAAGGATGTGCTAAAATTGCTGCGATATGAAGTCCACTTTCATGAGAAAATGCATTTTCACCAACAATTGGTTTATATTGAGATAATGGTTTGCAAAAATATCTTTCGCAAACCTCACTTAATTCTGGAAGGCGAGTCAATTCAATTCCGGTATTTATACCCATTCTTTCCAAAATTGTAGCCACTTCTTCTAACGCGGCATTTCCTGCCCTTTCACCATAACCATTTATACAGGTGTGAGGATAAGTACATCCCTCAAATACACCAGAAATTGTATTAGCAACTGCTAAACCAAAATCATTGTGCGTGTGAATTCCCATGGGAATTTCTTTCTTCAGTGGTTTTAGGACTTCATTTTTAATTTGCTTGATTAAGTATGAAGTAGAAATCGGCGTTAAAACGCCCACAGTATCTCCAAGGACGATCCTTTCAGCTCCTGCGTTTATTGCCATTCTAAAGACATCTTTTAAATGATCAAAATCGCATCTAGTCCCATCTTCTGAAACCCAATTAACTTTAAACCCGTTGTCTTTCGCGTAATGAATGCCTTCTTCAATTATTTCCAATTGCTGTTCAGGTGTTTGTTTTAATGTTTTTCTGAAAATTGGAGAAATTGGCATGAAAATAACGATTTCATGCAGATCTGCATCGATACATGCATTAATGTCTTCCTTCTTTGGACGAGCTATTCCAAGGATAGTAGCATTTTTAAAATTTTCATTTACTATCGCTCTAACGATTTTTTTTTCGGATTTTGAAACGGCTGGAAACCCAACTGCTATCAATATTACTCCAATTTCATCCATTAATTTGGCTAAATGGATTTTTTCATCTAAATTAAGGTAAACAGTAGGGCTTTGTTCTCCATCCCTTAAAGTTTCATCCCATATGCAAACTTTAGAAGGTGGATCGACTTTTTGCTCTTTTAAAGCAATTTTATTGTAATCAATTAAAAGTTCTTCCAATTCCTCTTTTGAAAATTTATAGCTCATCGTTGATTATTAACGGAGACAATTTAATTATTTGTAAAAATTATCTAAAACAAATAAAATTGTTTATTGCCTTTTACTCAATTTCTTTTCTGAAATTTGAATTTCTTTCAAAAGAATTAGCAATAAAAGGAAAAATTAGATAAAATTATCTTTTACTGGGGCTTTTTTTTAATCGTGCTCACAACCACATCCGCATTCATGAGCTTCATATGGATCTGGTTCGCAACCGGTTTCAAGAATTTTTATTTTAAAATTTAAGGTTTTTCCCGCCATTGGGTGATTCATATCAAGCGTTACAAACTCATCATCAACATCCTTAATCCAGATCAAGGATTGTGTTCCGTTGGCATCTTGCGCGCTTAACATCATCCCTGGTTCGGGATCAATTTCTTCTGGAAGTTGATCTCTTGAAATTACTTGAATTAACTGTGGATCTATCTCTCCATAAGCTTCAGAAGCCTTTAAAGTAATGGTAAATTCATCTCCAACCTCCTTACCTATAACAGAATCATCAAAACCTCGAATTAAGAAGCCAGCACCAACTTCAAATTTCATTGGTTCTCCACCTTGAAGTTCAGTGCTGTCAAATATCGAATTATCTTCTAATCGCCCTTCGTATTCTACTTTAATTATATCGCCTTTCTTGATAGCCATTATATATTTCAACTTTTTTGATATTAATAATATAAAGAAAATAATGCTTATTATCTCGCGGTTTATTTTTTAAAAATCATAACTGATATCGCTCTTTCAATTTAAAATAAATTATCTCTAGTTTACGATAAAAGATAACAATGATTTAAATATAGAGATGTGTTTTTTACTCTCAGAATCCTAAAATTTTGTTAGTGCGTTTTATGAACCTAAAAGAAAAATTATCCTCTTATAATGCTGAAAATCTAGTTTTCAATAAAGATCTAATTGATTTTTTTAAGGGTTTTGATGATATTGTAGAAGAAATTGAAAGAGATTATCACCGATTAGACGATCTACTTGAAGAAGGGAAGATAAACTTTTCAGAATTTCAATCTTTAAAATCGATTGGATCTAATTTTAAAAAAAATTTTGAAAATTTAGAAAAAATGTTCAAGAGGAACAAAGATAAAATTGAGATTTTTAAGGAAATTAGGGACAATTCAACGGGTATTATTGAAGAGTTTAAGATAGTTAAAGATTTAGATACATCTGGTTGGGGGGATTATGTATTCGACGTTAAGAAAGATACTTTATGCTCTGTAAATTCTCAAAAATTAGAATTATTATTGGATTCCTTTGTTAAGGTATCATCTTATGCTGAAAATAAGGTAGAATATGAAGAATTGCCTAATACGTGTAATTTATTTATAATTTTAGCTAATTTACTTAGTAAATTTGAAAGTGAATTTGTTTTAAATGTAGTTTACAGATATCCAACCGAAATTATGCGAGAACTTATCAATATCTCTAAAGATATTGACTATAAGTTTAGTTTCTATAAGAAATCTATAAATCGCAGTTATTTTAAAACAAGTATCGAAAATTGTTTAGCGAGTATTGAGGCTTTAGAATCAAAATTCCTTGTTCCAGTAAATAAGACAGAAGAACAGTACAAAATGGTAAAATTAAAAGATATCGTGGGTCCAAAAAAAATTGCGAGTAGTCTCTACGACTTTAGAGATTCTTTGAAGTATGGGTTTGGATTTTCTGAAGTTAATAGTTAGTTGAAATATAATATTTGCAATTCTTATTTCTCTTTTTTCATTCAGAATAATTAATGCTAATTAATTTCCCGCTATCAAATAATCTCTTTGATTATATCTATTAAAACATTATTTGGAATAGAAGGGACAGGAATTTTCAAATACATAAAGTAGAGATTACGTCATCTGTTCAAATAAGGCTTGTAATTCTTCTTTCACATTAGTCAATCCCAGAACCTTAAGCAATTGATCAGAGCGATCACTTAAAGAGTAGAAGGATCGTGGTTCAGAACGCTTATATTCTGCAACTTTCTTGTTTTTAATAAAATCATTCTCTTTCAAGATTTTAATGTGGTAATTTAAATTATTTTCTGGTATTGATGGTAATAGATTTCTTAATTGGCTAAAGGAAAGTGGTTGCTTTGCCAAGAGTGTAAGCAATATTTTATATCTGGTTTTTTCAGATATAAATTCTAATTCTTGTCGTTTATCTTCAAATTTCGTTGGAAGGTTCAAATCATTTCCCTCTTATTATTTATATTAGTTTTTTCATTTAGTATCAGAATTAATATGTATAATTACATATTTAAATCTAACTCAAATCTAATAGAGCCAATTATCATTGATATATAATAATTAATAAGATTAATGAATTTCTTAATTGTTTATTATGTTTTAGGGGGAATTGAATGGAAATATCACATCATAGCGCATGGGACGAATTTTTAGATGAATTTATTGATGTTTTTTCCGTGTTTGATTTAATTAAGAAAAAAATATTCATTTGTGGCTCGTATAATGATGATACATTTGCTACCCTTCAAGAAGTGCAAAAAATAATAAATATTAACGAAAATAATCTCGGGTTCTTTGAAAAAGAGTTTAGACGCACGCATATTGAAAATCTCATTTTAAAATTTGATCTTATTGCCAAATTCTCAGATGAAATCATCATGATTATTGAACATGATAAAGGAGGACACATGATTGAGATGGGTATAATACTTTCTTTTAAAGAATACTACAAAAAAACAAAAGTGTTTGTTCTTAAAGATGTAGAAATTACGGAAGTATTAAATAGGGGTGGTCTATTGTCTCCATTCTTTAAGGAAAATATCAGTCTATTTTATTTCGAAGATATATTACAATTAAAAAGAGATATTGATAAAATATATTAAAAAGTCATTTTCAAAATTATTTGATTATTTTATAATATCCGTAATAAAACAAGTTTCCACGATTTTGCACCCTTTAATCTGAGAAATCTTCTCTTCAATTAAAGGATTAAATTTTTCAATCGACTCAATCTCAACCTTGATAAATATTCCACAATTTCCACTCAATCTCCAGATATTCGTGATTTCATCAATATCCTTTAACTCCTTAAGAATATTCTTGATTTCCTTGAAATCAGGTTCAATTTTGAGTGTAGCACGTGTTTTTGGTTTTGAATTTATTGAATAATCAATAGTGAATTTTCGGATAACATTATCATCTATTAATTTGTTCACACGTCTTCGAACCGTTGCCTCTGTTTTCCCAACCCCATCAGCAATAATATTAAATGATTTTCTACTGTCTTTTTTTAATTCTTCTAAAATTTGAATATCAATGGCATCCAAAAATTTTCAACCTCATGTTAAAAAACAAACTTGATATTATTAATAACGATAAATGAATAATTAATTTTATTCATTTCGTATTCAAAAATAATTATTTATTATTATTTTTTTCGAAAAAAAGCGTTTTTGTCGTGCTAGAAAAAATATCATGTGCAATGAAATCAATTTATCATATTGAAATAGAAAAAATAATAATTGTTATCATATCAATAAAATTGATTATATCTTGAAAAATAAAAATTAATAGAATCGCATGAAGGAGCTATTTTTAGGGTTAGATTGTTCCACGCAAGGACTAACTGCTATAATAATTGATTTTAACTCTTTTCGAATTCTTTCTAAGTATGAGATCAATTATGATCGAGATTTAGCGCATTATAAGACTCAAAATGGAGTCTATATCCATGATGATGGAATTACAGTTCATTCAAACCCCTTGATGTGGGCAGAAGCTTTAGACCTAATATTTTTTAACATGGTGAAGGATGATGTGCCTTTACAGTCTGTTTTAGCTATTTCGGGATCGGCTCAACAACATGGTACCGTTTATCTCAACACTAAGTTCGAAAAAAATCTTAAAAATGTGAGTCCTGATTCTAATTTGGCCCATTTTTTACTCAACTCATTTTCACGAAAAACAAGCCCAGTTTGGATGGATTCAAGCACGTCAAAACAATGTCAAGAAATTAGAGAAAAATTGGGAGGCATGAAAAAAGCCATTAAGCTCACCGGCTCAAACATAACTGAGCGATTTTCAGGACCTCAAATTAGAAAATTCTACCAACAACAATCCGAGAAATATGAAAAAACACACATAATTCATTTGATCAGTTCATATATGGCTTCTTTATTATTAGGAAAGAATGCTCCTATCGATCATGCCGATGGAACAGGAATGAATTTAATGAATATTGCTCGAAATCAATGGGATCGAGAGGCTGTGGAAATAACAGCACCAAATTTGATGATAAAACTTCCTCCTCTTATCAAATCTTATGAGATTATTGGAAATATTGCCCCATATTTTACAGAAAAATATGGTTTTTCTCCAGAAACCTTACTTATTGCTTGGTCAGGAGATAATCCAAATAGCCTTGTAGGAGTGGGATTGATCTCTAAAGGGAAAGCAGCAATAAGTTTAGGTACTAGTGATACATTTTTTGGATACATGGAAAACTTACACTTTGATTTTACAGGAGAAGGACACGTGTTTGGTACCCCTACAGGTTATTATATGAGCTTGATATGTTTTAAGAATGGTTCCTTAGCAAGAGAACGAATTAAAAATCAATTTAAATTGACCTGGAGTGAATTTTCAGAGTTATTACTTCATACTCCACCAGGTAATGACGGAAATATAATGTTACCCTATTTTTTTCCAGAAATTGTTCCACTAGTATTAAACTCAAAACCCTATAGATTTGGATTCAGTGAAAATGATCCAAAAGCTAACGTGAGAGCCGTTATAGAAGCACAATTCTTATCGATGAAATTGCATTCATCATGGATTAAAGAAAAAGCCACTGAAATCCATGCTACTGGAGGAGCATCAATAAATACAGAGATAATGCAGGTTGCTGCTGATGTTTTTAATATACCTGTACGCATTTTTGAACAGGCAAACTCAGCAGCTATAGGTGCTGCTATAAGAAGTGCAAAATCATTTTATGACTCGATAGGGCAATATACCTCCTGGATTGAAATTAACGAAAAATTATCGCAGTTACTCATTAAAGAGATTCTATACCCAAATGAAAATGTTACGAAATTATATGAAGAAATGCTTTTTTTGTATGAAAAATATGAGGATTATGTGCTCAGAGGGAGTGAAAATCCCGAATATTTTAGACAGAGATTTAAAGATAAATACGGAAAGAAATAAAAATATTCAATCCTAAATACCGTATAATACTACAAAAAAAATTTTAATTTAACATCATGACATCTGAACTAATAGACCTTTCTCGCAAGAAAAAGAAGATATACCTTCTACTTGCCATAATTCTCATAACGGCAATCTCAATCACCTTAATTTCTTTAGGAATCGCAAATTCAAATCCAATAGATGAAGGAGGTGGATGAGGATGTTTAATTATCCCACACATTGCCAATTTCTTAGAATTAATCCTTTATTTTTGAATGATTCTCGTGAAAAAATGATGGTCACGAGAGGACTGCCCTGCACGGGTAAATTAAGGAGAAAAATTAATTTGAGTGTTTCACAAAATTTTTAATATGATTACTAGTATAATAAGTATTATTTGTCTGTAAATTAAAAATTCTTATAAATTTTCAAATCCTCATAAATTGAATTAATAGAGATTTAGGTGAAAAAGCATCTCGAAAGAAATTCCCGAAAAAGTAAAAGAAGCGCTTCGATCTATTGGACTCACGGACTATGAAATTGCCATATATCTCACATTAATTAGCAAAGGACCAATGGACGCGAGAGAATTATCTGATGCTTCAGGAGTTCCATACTCGCGAATATATAACATTTTAACTCAACTCGAAAAAGATAAAATGTGGATTTTAAAAGAAGAATCATCACGCCCTTCCAAATATTTTTCAAAAAGTCCAGATGAAGCATTAGTAATCGCAAAAAAACAATATAATGAAAGTTTTGATGAACATTCAAACAATATAATCCATGAACTCACTCCAATATACGAATCACACGATACTCCCATTAAAGTTGCGCTATATATCCATCGCGGTCGAAATGCATGCATTAGTCGTGGACTCTCGCTTATTAACATAGCAAAAACCGCCATTTATTTAGTCTGTCCCGAATATGAGTTCTTAGACATATTCTATGAGGATGCTAAAAAAGCCAGAGCTCGAGGTGTAATTGACATTAAGATTTTAATTGAGGAAAAATCGCTTGAGGACAAGAAATTCCTCGCAATACTCAAAAAGTATTCTGAAATAGCAATAATTCGATCCAGAGATCAAGTATTTGGAACATGCATAGTTATGGATGAAGGAGAAGATGCATTTATTATTTTAACTCAAAAATTTTTCAAGGGGTTAAGTTATTTCGGCGCATTAACAGATCACGTAGCTTTTGGCCCCGCTGCTAATTATTACTTTGATTATTTGTACAGATCCGCAAAAGAAGTTGAATTAAAATAAATTACCCATTCTATTTTTGATCTTCTTTAAAAAAAGTAATAGTAAAAAACAAGTTTCATTACCAAGATATCGTTATTGCTTTTTCCGGACAAACTTCTATGCATTTAAAACATCTCGTACAAAGTGAGCCCCATATTGGAGTTATCCTCCAGTCTTGCGGATCGAATGGATCTTCCTGTTTCTTTTCTGTACCAAGGGTGGGATGCATGACAAACACTGCAGGATCACACGATCTCATGCAGAGGCTACAATCGCGCGGATCAACTTTACCTCTTTCCCCACAAATTGAATAATCAATTTCAATTTTCGTTCGTTTCTTCTTGCTTTTAGATTTACTCATCATTATCACCTAATATGTTCCATCAAATCCCGGGAATTCCTCCCTTGGTATTAATTTTAACGCATCATGCTTACATGCATGACGACATATTCCGCACCCAAAACACTTGTCATAATCAATAATTACTCTATTCATTGAAGGAATGAAACGAATCGCATTCATCTGGCACATGGAAACGCATTGCTTGCACCCTTGGCAGTTGTCTTGATTTAACTGAATGATATACTCTGCTTTATACATGACGTGCAGATCAAAGTTATTCCTCAATGTAAATCCACCACATTCAGGGCTCTCACATGAACAGATAGCATTTATATATGGAACTGGTTGAAACCAAACCGATGAAATATATCCCTTCTTGTTAAACTCCTCTAATTTTTCCATCGCGGTTTCTCTATCAATTGTATAAGTTCTGTCTTTAGGAATGAATCGGGGAAGTTTTTCTATCACCTCAGATAAAACACCAAAATTAATACAGACTGCTTCTTTTTCCTTCCTTTGCATCCATCTACACATGCAATAATTACAGATTATTGGTTCGGCGGCAAGCTCGGACATGATAAGTTGAGCATCTTCTAAAGGAATTACTTGTCCAAAATGCCCATCTGCATTTTTCGCATTTCGATTTGGTTTTTCGCTATGGATCATTTTCTCTGCTTGTGATCGCAAAATTCGACCAATTATAGGCATCTTTAACTTATATCCCAAATCTTTGGAAGAGAAACCCGCGATTTTGCGAATATAGATCTGTTCAAAATTCATCCATTGTTCTGTTAGATACTCTGTCATCTCCGCTTCTGAGGAAATTTGATCGGCATGATAATTGCGAGAATTTAGATACCATTTCTTGCCAGCACCATGTTTTAAACACCATTGACACATAAAAATTATCTCCAAATATTGATATATAGATTCTATGTTTTGAAAGTTAATAAACCTTAGACTTTATATTGGTTTGAACATCAATTATATTTAAATTAATTTTATGCAGTTCACCTAAAAAAATCTCATGTCGCAAAAAATCATCGAGATTGAAGTTCAAAGCCATTTAATAACGATTTCGGGAGCGATTTCTCTAAAATTGTTAGTATCGGATGAATTTGAATATATTGGTTGTCAAGAGATCATAATTTATGGCACGAGTAAAGTGTACCATTATGTCTTTGCTAAATCCACTAAAAATGACCAAGATAAACGAATTATCTCGAAACTATTCTTTCTCCAATATGAATACTACCTTCCGGAATTTATACATTCTTATAATTATAAATCGACGGATATTGTCGAGTTTGGTGGGATTTTATGGCAAAGAGACAATTTCATCGATCCAGCAACTTATGATGACTGGGATCCTCAATCAGATTTTTATCAATTACTTACTTTTTTAGAGAAAAAGAATCTTAAACATCCAGATATGGCTTGGAATAATCGTTTTGCAACGATGCTCAATAAAGAAAAAAGCCAAGAACTTCTAATTTTGTATATTGAAGGTATACCAAAGGAGAAGCTAGAAACGCTTTTTGTAAATGATAAACTAGTAGATGATGAATGGGAAAAAGAAAAGATCGGTATAAAAGAAAGAAGTCTTGCTGCTTTTTCAATTCCCTGATTCTCATCCAATTATTACGTTAAATCTCATTTTTTGTAAATTTAATTTCTATGTTTAGCAAATATTACAAATTAGTTTTCTAACTAAGAAATTATTGTTTATAGTTTCATTGATCTTAATTAAGAGATTTATTTTTCTAATCTCTTTTTTTCTAATTGAACTAACTCTCTACGTAAAATTTTACCAGATCCTGATTTTGGGATTGAATTGACAAATTCAACTTCCCGTATCTTTTTATAGGCTGAAATCCGTTCAGCTACCCACTGGATGATATCCTGTTCGTTCACTTTTCCTTTGGATTCCTCATTTAAAATGATAAAAGCCTTTGGTATCTGTCCGATATCGAGTTCTTTTGATGGCTTGCCTATCACTGCTGCATCAAATACAGCGGGATTTTTAAACAGTAAATCTTCGAGTTCAGCGGGAGCAATGCTCCATCCCTTATATTTAATCATTTCCTTGATGCGGTCTGCAAGATGTTCATATTCATCTTCGTCTATATGAGCCATATCACCGGTTCTCAGCCATTTCTCACCCGTTGTAGGATCAATCCAGAAGGCAGCTTCGGTAGCTTCGGGTTTATTCCAATATCCCTTCATGACTTGAGGTCCTTTAATGACTAGTTCACCAACCTGACCGCGTTCTGGTAATTCCATGCCCGTTTCCACATCAATGATTTTATGATAGGTGTCGGGAACGAGAGTTCCTTGCGATTCCATTTTGGGACGATACATGGGATTGACAGCAACCACGGGAGAAGCTTCAGTTAAGCCCCATCCGTGTTGTACTGTTACTTCTCTTGCGTTGCATTTTTCTTTCGCGAGCTTGTCAAATCTTTCGAGGAGTTCAAGAGGAATGGGTGCTGCACCATTATTAAAGATTTTAAGATCACTCCAATCATATCCCTTGTTATTTGGGTCTTCGAGGTGACGAACAACTGCTAAAAATATGGGAGGAACGCATAAGCTATATGATACTTGATATCGTTCAATGAGCTGGCAAAATTCTTTTACTTCAAATCTAGGCATCACTACTTGTGCTGCTCCTAACCAAATTGACTGGTTCATGCCAACATTCAATCCATAAATATGATATAGTGGTAATACAATTATGGCAATATCAAGCTCACTTAACTCGAATAGCTGTGAGATCTGTACCACGTTTGAAACAATGTTATAGTGGGTGAGCATGGTACCTTTTGGGAGACCAGTAGTTCCACTGGTATATACCAATGCCGCAAGATCTTCTTTCACATCATAAATATATTTTGGAGGGTTTGAAATTGTGGAATCCATTAGTTTCACCCACCCTAAAGTTCCTTCGGGTAAATTTTTTCCACTTTCTCTTGATTCAATAATTATAACATGTTTAAGATTCGTTTGCTCTTTTATGGTTTTTACATTGGAATAAAGGAAGTCAGAAACGACTATGGTTTCAGCACCCGAATCATTCAATTCATATTTTACTTCAGTTTCTTTAAATTGTGGATTCATCGGAACCAAGATTGCTCCTGCTTTCTCCAAGCCATAAAATGAAATCTCCCATTCAATTGAATTAGGTGCGAATAAAGCTACCCGGTCTCCCTTTTTCACGCCTAAATTTTTCAATATGGTTGCAAAAATATCTACTTTTTCTTTAAATTCTCGAAAAGTCATTTTAATGGGAAATAAAAACGCGTATCTTTCAGGAAACCTTTCTGCGGTGTCTTCTAAAATAGTACTTACAGAAATTTTAGGATAATAGAGGTGACCTCTTTTAAATTTTACCAATTTTTTCACCTAAATTAAGTAGTGACAAATCTAATACGTCTCTAAATTATTTATAATTTTCTTTAGATTATTACGAAATATGCCCTAAACATCTCAATTAATTTTTAATATTGCTTTGCGGACTTCTCTAAATTTTTATCGTTCTTAAATGTTCCATCATTCCCGTTCCAATTTCTCCCGTTTTCAAATCCTCCATGATTACCATTTGTTCAAATAATTCGGTGAAACCCCCTGGGAAATCACGAACAAATCGAATATAGGAGGTTTTAAACATTCTGCTTGATTTGATCTTGTATGAATGCCCCTTATTATCCTCAAACTCATAAGTGGCTGATATCGGGCTTTTAAATTGATCCCTATCGTTTAGAGTTTCGATTTCTAAGGAGGATAATAAGGTATTACCCTTTTCCCTTGCAATATGTCCCGATAAATCGATATTCTCCTTGGAATAATCTTTCCTAAATGCGCACGACCAATCTTTAAACTGAAAATGACCTGCATACCACTTATCAAACTCATGCCAATCCCGAAACCCCCAACTTTTATCACGTTGCCCGTACCCGCTTACTTGGATGATCTCTCCATCACTATTAGCTAACTTCCCCGTGATAATGCCTGAGGATTCAAAATGCTGGTGCCAAGATTTAGAAGAGTTCAACCCAAAATTATGAGTTGGAAATCTCGTTTCAAATGCTAGTTCAAGTTGCATTTTCCGCGACTGGTAGGATATACTCCATTTTTTAAATGGCTTGATGAGATGGTACGAGAGTCTTTTATCCTGCAACATGATATTTATATCTTGATTGTATTCTCTCAAAGGGGGTTCTTTGTAATAAATCTCATTTCGATCTTTTAAGAAAAGTAAAAATACGAATTCTCTTCTCTTTTCATTTGGAAGAATCCCAATCGTAGAAAACCCCGAAATTTTATTATCTAAGTCGCTCCAATTAAAATAATATGATTCTCGCCATTTTATTTGATTGGTGGGCTGATGTAATAATTCATCTTTCTCATTTAATCCAGAGGGTAAGTAATTATTGTTCATGCATCATTCCTCTGGAAACAAATATAAGGATGGACCTTCTCTCTTCTTTTTCCCTTTACTTCTCATTAAACGAGGAATACCGGGGTCAAAATCGGATTCCATGAATTCTGGAATATAGGTATTCATTGTTTTTTCAGTCAGATCCCAATTGAAATTGTGTGTAATGCCAACTTGATTAGTATAACGTGAATAGCCATAGCAGTATGCGTAAGCTCCAGCAATAAGTCGTTGCTTGCGGTCCCATTTTGAAAATTTTAAAAAGAGCTCCTTGTTTGCTTTTGTGGCGTAATCATTAAAACCTTCTAATACTTCAAAATCTAATGGTTTCACATTGTTGTTATCACGGGTGAAGATTGCAGCTCCAGTAATATGATCTGTAAAATCTTCGGGAACCGTTTCCATTGTAGCGAAATCATCGAATTCGACATTAATATCTTTTAAACGATATGCAAATGCAATATTATTGAAAGGAGCAGTCGCTTTAGTTTCAGACCATGGAAAATGGGGTTCTTTTCCATCGAATAGATGAGATATTTCACGAAATATTAAAATTTCATTATCATTAATGGGATATGGGCCGTGATCGCATAACTTTGCTCGCGCTTCACACTCATCAAGGAAAGAAACAATTTCAAGATTTGCCATGGTTCGTTTCATGAATCCAGCACTTTCCTTATTTATGTCCACTAAATGATCAATAGTCCAATCAACATCTTTTTGATTAATCGCAATATTTTTCTTATCTGAATCAAAAACCGATAAATTGCCTTGAAAATAAGATTCTGCCAATCTTTTCCAAAAATCTAAGACAAATAATGTCTCTTCACGTTTTTTTAAAGACTCACTTCCAGGATCTCCCTTATTTCTGTGAATTTCTCCCATTCTTCCTACCATGTAATATAATGGAATGTAAAAGATACTTAAAGCTTGAATTTCAGACAAAATTTTTCTGCTTTCAAAGCCTAATTGTTCAGGAGTCATCTTTTCTGATACTTTTTTCACGATATCATACAAAATATCATACGCATTATAGAAAGAAACGCATATGTAAGCAGTCACTGGAAATAACTGGGTTTCTAACAGACCTCTCTTCGACACTTGATAATCTACTAATTCTGATGCATGAGCTATCAGTTTATTTGCTTCTTGCACGTTCATTTTAATCAATCGTAAAATTTTACTAAAAATTATTCTATAATACTACTATTGTTAATTAAATATTTGAAGCTATAATTCGATAAAAATTTTAAATCTTAGACAAAAATACAACATACGAGTATTGAGTAATTGAATTATTAACAGGTGGATGTATTATGAAATTGATAGGGGAAGGATTATCTTGTTCTTCAAAAAAGGATGCAATAGGAGAACTAGTCCACGTAAAAACTATTGAAGATGTGATCGAATTATTTGATTCAGCTCAAGGAAAAATATGCCTAGTTGATGATGCTGGTATTACTACTCTTGGACCAATATTATCAGAGCTTTCAGGTACGATTTGCACCACAGGAGGCGCGGGATCCCATCTAGCTATAATATCAAGAGAATTTGGAATTCCATGTATTATGGCAACAAGACTACATGTCACCGATGCCTCAATTCTCATAGGAAAACAAGTTCAAATAAAATATGATGGAGAAAATAAGGGACTTATTTATGTTTTAGATGATTAAAACCTTTAGATGGGAGAAAATTGAATCACGATAATTATTTTTCATTTTTAGAAGAAAAAAAACTCAATACGAACCTTTTGGGGAGTAAAGGTAAGAATCTATTTAAGCTTCATGATAACGGGATTAATATTCCTCATTGTTTCGTATTAAATTCACATGCTTACACCGAAGCAATCACAAAATTGGAAATTCCTAAAAAACTAAGATTATTCTTTTCTAGATCTAATCCCCCTACACGGGTAATAAATTTTTCAAATAATATCACGACAGAAATCCTTAATTATGAATTCCCAAAAAGACTCATACTTGAATTACAACAAGCCGTTACAAGATTTAATGATGATATGGGTGGAGAGATCTCTTTTGCAATACGCTCTTCAGCAAATATCGAAGATCAATTAAAATTTTCCTTTGCGGGACAAGCAGAGAGTTTCCTATTTAATAATTCTTTAATCGAAATAATTCACTCCATAAAAAGCTGTTGGGCATCTCTTTTTTCACCTCTAAGCTTGTTATACATATTGAAATGTAATCAGCGTGGAATTGAATTACCTACCATAGAGATGGCAGTGATAATACAGGAGATGATTGATTCTGATATAGCAGGCGTACTATTCACGATAAATGTATTAAATAATAACGTTAATCAAATGTTAATAAATAGTAGTTGGGGTTTATGCGAAACAGTTACTAATAACTCCGTAATACCCGATTTAATTATTCTGGATAAAAATGAATTCATTGTAATAGACAGCAAAGTTGGAGATAAAGAAATTAGACGTGTAAAGAACCCTAATGGGCCATCAACAATTATTGTTAAGAACGAGCCTGAGATAAAAAAATTCCTTTGTTTAAAACATGAACACTTGTTAAAGATTCATGATTTAGGTTTAAATATCGAAAAGATATTCGGGTATCCTCAAGATATTGAATGGGCATTTAAAAACGACGTTTTATATACTTTACAATCACGCCCAATAACAAACTTCTCCTTGGACGAATAAAAAGAGAGAATAGAAATAGTTAAAATTAGTTTATTTTAAGAATGCCCGCTTGCCTAAGAATATAAAAAGTTCACCTAACTCAAATGTAGTAAGAGGGAATATCAATTTTGCCATATCTTCTCGGAGTTGCGCTTTATCTGCTCCAGAGACAATTAATTTCTTTATATCCTCGACATAATCATCCATATTGAGAAATAATATTTCAATCTTAGCAGTACCCGTTAATTCCTCAATATCTTTGTCTAAATGTAATTCCACTTGATTTAATAATTCTAATTTAAGTTTGGGATTTAATTCATATTTAGAAATGAGCCTATTCATCTCTTCTAAGATGATATTTAAGCTCAAGTTCCAATCAGCATTCTCTTTATATCTTGGAATGAGAATTTCACTTATGATGATCTCAAGAAGTGTTATTGGGGCTTTCTCGTCAAATTCAACTTCTAAATCATTGCTTAATTTGAGTGTTTGAACCAACTAATATTTCAACTCTAAATAATTATTTTTTATTCTTATAGAGATAATAGACTATTTTTTTTTTATATTTTTGGAGAATTTAGAGAAAAATTTGATTTATCATCTTTATTCACATTCCATTCAAAAGAACATTCCAAAGATCTCCATGTAAAAAATTATTGATTAAGATAAAGTAATCTAATCTTAGTACATTATTTTAACGAATTTTGTCAAATAGTTTTATAAAAGAAAGGAGTTAATCGGATACCAAGATAAATTTAAAATTTTAAAAGAGGAGATTGTATTTATCTAATAACAGGGTTAAGGGTTTGCCCCGATTGGTCGAAGCGACTCGTCGCTGAGGTATTGGCCGATTCATCGGCTTTAGGTATAAGAATATATATTGATTTATCATGGTTTCCGATCATTATAGTAACTTTGAATGGCTATCTATTTAAAATTATCTTTTTCACGGGACGAAAGGGAAAATCTAATTAGTGAGAGGAGGGGTCTATTTTCTAAAAATTTAACTATTTTTTACAGTTTTCATGAATTTTAGCCATAGAAATCAATAAATCTAACAAAATTTTAGCATTTTTTTATATTTACTAAAGTTTAACCGAAAAAAAAACCTAATTATCATTTTTTAGCCATTTTACTCTTTAGAAATTTTATGTCTTTCTTTACATTTTTAGCATCCAAATCTGATATATTTAATCTTTATGCCAGTATATTATTTTAAATGTAAAAAATAAGCGTTTATTTCGATTGGTCCTTGATATACCATTAGAGAATTATCTTTTTAATCTTTTTTAATAGCTTGGTATCAAAAATAATTCTTTTTTCATTTGCCAAATCCAACATTACTTCGAAGATTAAAAACTTACCAAATCTTTTGTGAAACTTTCTCATGATTTTTTTCATTATGGTTTTGGTAATAACTTCATTTCGTTCTTGACAATAGGATTTGATGCTTGATTTTAACATGCTTTTAAAATTTTTATCATAGAATCGGGCAATTTTATAACCTAAAAAAGTCGTGCATAAAATGTTAAAATTTGGTAAACTAACGTGGTGAGCATCTCTTATATAAAAACTGTAGAATTGAGTCTTGAACTTATTTCGTAAGTTCTTCTTTATTGGTTTACTATAATGTAATGCGAAAAAAGCAGATATGGAAGGATTTTTCTTCAAGTCAATATTAGCATAATAAACTCGTCCACCATACATTCCATGAAGAAAAAGCTCTGCAGGACTGATTCTCACGCGTTTCTGATCTTTGGGATATTTAAATGAAGGAGTGCATTTTCCTTCTCCATGGAGAATCCAAAGGACATGTGCTCCTTTTTCATTATAATCTTTAGTCCTTTGCCTTATTTCATTTACAGAGATATTGGAATTTTGAACCTCAACAACAACTTCATATCCTCCTTTTAACTTGAAAAATATATCCGCAAATCGATTGCCAAAATATTTTTCAAGAGATCTGTCAATGATTGAGCCGTTTGTTGATGCTAGAAAATCGTTTAATAAATGTTTCATTGCTTTATGAGATTGGGATTCAGAATGAGTATTCTTCAATGAAGTAATGTCCAGCATTAAGAAAAAATCTCTCTTCTTTAATTATCACTTTAATATTCTTAATCTTTAATATAATTGACCAGTATCCTTGATTTTTGAATTATATCTTTCATTGATTTAATAATCCTTTTTTATCAATGAATCTAAAATTATATCTATTCTTTTTGAAAATGGACTCTATTACTAATTTGGAGTAATTAATAGAATAGTAGAAAAATTTTATTTGATTCTTTCATTATAAAAATTATTGTTAAGAAGTTTTCGATAAAATTTATTAAGATACATAGGTAATTTTAAATTGTATTATATTTTGAGAGATGAGTTAATATAAGGACTCAAAAAGAGAGAAATAGGAATTATATAATCAGTTTGATCATCTGTATGATAATACTAGTGATTTTTAATTATGTTGCATTTAACTTTAGAGCCATTTTTGGCTTTGGAATTTACAATTTAGAGGATGAGTATAGCAACTCTTATAGCGATGGTACCGCGGGTATTAGTTTACATATACATATAGATCATATCCAAGACAATCGACATTATATTTCTACTCACATTGAACCGATCTCAACTGGAAATGTTGTTAATTATGGTCTTTTATCGATTCAAATTTATTTTTTAGGTGATAACCACTACATATACACAACATCAGTTCAATTTGACCCTCCATCAGGCATTTATTCTATAGATAGATTATCTAATGATCTCTATAAAAATGAAAATTTTTCTTGTAATGGTATGGCTGTTGTATCTTATGAAACAGGAGGGATTCTAAAAAATGATACTATTAATTTTCAATTGGACTTTATTATCCCTTATGGTTTAGAAGATTATATGAATCTTGACCTAGCGCTTTATGTATTATTCTTCTCTCCATTCTTCCTCTACGTTCTCGTTCCTATTGTATTAAATTGGATATTTAGACCTGTATTCGGATTACATTACGACGAGGAAGAAGAGAAAAGGGATGAAAAATATTTGCAGTATCTTCATGAACATATTAAGCAAAAAAGAAGAGAAGAAGTGCATTAATTAAATTCATATATACCACTTAATTGAACAAGTAGAACTCCCTTATTCTTCTCCTTGTTAAAATTTTTTTCTAATTTTAACAAATCACCTAATTCATTATACAATTTCTCCGTGATTAGTTTTATTACAACTTGATTGGCGAATTTACTTTGCTTTTCACAAGATGTTCTG
>Ga0307445_10000586_pt1 | contig 19891 bp, 12 predicted proteins | sample SalMarSW160330MG_FD_202147 | JGI IMG/M metagenome (GOLD analysis project Ga0307445, IMG submission 202147) | Salt marsh sediment microbial communities from the Plum Island Ecosystem LTER, Massachusetts, United States - SW1603-30 | ecosystem: Environmental > Aquatic > Marine > Intertidal zone >... | reverse complement strand
CTCAAGGAAGACCTGGAACTGAACAACCTACTGACAAAGATCGAGTTGATTTAGCATTTGGTGGATTGCTTGGAGGTCCTGCAACAAATATAATTAAAATATGGTACACCTACAGGGATGACCTTCCACCTGAATTAAAGATGCGCCTGATGGAGATTGCAAAACGTCTGCTCATTGATTTAGGTATGAGGTACGCTCGTCAGACAATGGGATCATCCATGTTAGGAGGGCTCCAGGAGTCAACAACTGTGCGACCATTTCGAATTGGTGATGATATCGATCTGATCAATCTAGAAGAAACTATAGACTCACTCCTCTCCCAAGGTCGAACTAGTTTTAAAATCATTGAGACTTCAGATTTCCTTGTGACGGAAACATACCAGGGTCATAGGGCATTCTATTGGGCTCTCGATAAGAGTGGTTCAATGCATGCGCCAAAGAAACTGGGGATGCTTGCCATATCTGTAATGGCAGGTCTCTATGGAATCAAGAAAGATGATTTTGGAGTGGTTCTCTTTGATAATATGACCCATGTAGTTAAAGAGATTGCACAGCGAACAGTTGCCGTGGAGAAAGTTGCAGCAGATCTTTTGGAGGCTCGAGCCGGTGGGGGAACTGGTGGTCAGGAATCTATCAAACTGGCTCTCCGTAATTTTGAGGATACAAAAGCGAAGGAGAAAATCTTCATCTTTGCAACCGACATGTATCTGAGTGATCAGAAGATATGTGAAGATCTTGTTGAACAAATGAAGCCTCTAGGCATTAAGTTGATAGTGTTATGTCCAACAGGAGAATATAATCCTCAAGCTGCAGAATCTCTGGCAAAGAAAGGACATGGAGTAGTACTAGACATCGACTCAATAGATGAACTCCCTGCAAAATTACTGCGAATAACAAATTACTAGCTCGGGACGAAATCTGTTTTCTCAGCAAGCGATTTATCCTTGGTTTCGCAGACCCAGAATTTGTATGCACAGACATAGTCAGAAGTGCCTCTTAAATCAATCAATGTCTTGCTAAAGAGACGTCGCATAAGTCTCATATATTTGAAAAATGGGTCTCCCGGTGGAACTATCTCTGCGATGCAATTGATTTGATAGCTCTTTGCTTGCGGAACCTGGTCCTGAACCCAAAACACATTCAATGTAATTCTGGGATCCCTGAGGATATTCTGGTAAGTTTTATCCCCATACATTTCTACTGAACCTAACCTGAATCTATCGATTTTTCTATCGTCAATCATCATCTTCTGATACAGTTCGATTCTCTCGTCAATTGTTTCTTCAAATGGTCTTCCTTGAAAAGCAAGTTCTGCTCCTTCAAGTTCATGGATTGAGTCGTTCAAAGCATCATCTGTCAAAGTCAGTCGTACTATCTTCTTAGCTGAATTTATTGGGAAGATATTGGATGCATTCAATGTTGAAACGGTCGGTTTCATTAGATTTGAAACATAGAGTTCATTCAACGTTTCAGGAGCTTTTGTAGATCTATTTACAGCATCTGCCATTGCTTCATACACTGAATCTGGAATTGCATTAAGTGGAAACTCTACCGATAATCCCCCGAGGATAATCTCAATCCTTCTTCTATCCTTATCAATAAACTTGATTTTTGAGATTCCTTCTTCGGACAATGGCGGCTACTCCATAGGTGGGTTTGTATAAGTTCCATTTCTAACCGTGTAATATAACTTACTCGTTTTCTTTTGACGATTGATGTATTTAATCCTATTTTGGATAGTAATGATAGTTCCACCCAAAGATATTAAGCAGAATTTCAAATCAAATGCAGGGACGAGTATCATGGTTGAAGCGTTTGAAATCATTCAGGCCAAGATGGTCGAATCTGAGAGTAACGTTTTAGTAGTTGATACAAACAAGGTCCTCGTCTTCATTGTTCATGAATCAAATACAATCTATCTCTGGCGTGGGAAGAATGCTGGCATTTCAGAGAAATTGATGGGAACTCGTGTTGCCGCAAAATTGAGTCATAAGTATCCTAACTACAGAATTCGTCCAATTACTGAAGGAATCGAACCTGCAGCATTTAAGCATCTTATTGGTAAGCCATTGAAGTAACCATAAGATACAAAGTCTTTTAATGCCAGATGTTTCTGAGAGTAGTTTATTGTCAATTCACCGTCTTGCCTATCTGTTACGATTGCGAAATGTACAGAGAGGACTTGTTACCCGTTCTATGATAATTGATGCATTAGATTTTGAAAGTTGGAAACCCACATCAGAAATCGCAAGAGAGCTACCTGTCACTTCTGCAACAATCGCCTATCATCTTCGCAATATGGAGAAGGAGGATGTTGTGGTTCGTCACGTAAAAGGAAAGGGGTGGCGATTTGCCCCAGTTCATCAGACGGAGCTGACTGAATTCCTTAATAAGCGGAAATCCAAACGAAAGAAGTGAGGATCTCTTCTATGGCCAAACGTGCAATCGTACGACCCCCAGGTGCAAATTTCAAGCGATGTCTATCAGATCATCCCCTACATCACACACTCAATTTAGAACTGGCACTAGAACAGCATAAGACATACTGCCAAACTCTTGACAATCTAGGATTGGATTTGATTGAACTTGAGCCGGATAATGAATACCCCGATGCCTGTTTCGTAGAAGATACGGTGGTTGTCCATGGAAAGAAAGCAATGATTACTAGAATGGCAAAGGAGAGTCGTAGGGGAGAGAGTCCGAAAGTAGAAGAAGTGCTTTCAGAATTCAAACAGATAAAATCAGTTAATGAACCAGGAATGTTGGAAGGCGGTGATGTTGTTCATTTCCCTGATTCTCTAATTTGTGGTATCACGAAAAGGAGTAACAATGAAGGTGCTGGACAGATGGAGCAATGGTTGGAAGTTCCTGTTCATTGTATAGAAGACCGTAATATCATGCACATAAAGAGTCATCTTTCATATCTTGGAAGGAATACCATCTTACTCAATCAACGATACGTTGGAAATCCAATATTAGAATCCTATAAGCAAATCGTGCTTCCCAGTGAGGAGTCCCATTCTGCAAATACAGTTTCAATAGATGATGTTGTGATAATGTCAATACGACATAAGATGACTGCTGAACTTGTGAAGACCGAGGGTTTTGATGTAGTTCACTTGGATATGACTGAATTCGAAAAATGTGATGGAGCATTAACATGTCTCTCAATTATTTTCTGAACTTAGTTTTCTAGATGGATGTATTTCGTCAGGTCCACTGATTGATTTACGCAGGTTTAGTCTTGAACAAAATAACGAGCACTATGACTGCTCCAAGAGACCCCATACCAAGCATCAAAACCGTGACTATGATATCTGATAGTGGAATTCCACCGAGCGTGTATGTATGTGTGGTTGTAGAAGTGCTTGTTGTTGTTGTAGTTGTTGTAGTTACTGACGGGTCTATCACTGTCACCATAACTGAATCATACGCAGAGTTTAGAGCGAGGTCAAAGACCAGAAGTGTATACTCATAGACTCCCGGCTCAAGTCCCTCAATTTCAATACTGATGGATGAACCGTTCCAGTTCCCACCTTCCTCAGTTACTCCATCAATGTACAATCTGTAGGAATCTGGATATGGGTCTGTAGGATTCCAAATGATGTTGTGTCCAGTTGACTCGTACTCAATCTCTAGGTCCGGAGGGCTGTCTATTACAGGCTCATCAATGTCAGAGAGTGATGGCTTGTGGAGGTGGTAGAAGTAGAGTCCTCCATTAGCATACAATGGTTTGTAGGTTAGACCTATTCCCTGAAGCCAGGTTCTCCACACGCGAAACTCTGTTGATTGGTATAGCCATACATATGGACAGTCTTCTGCTACTAAGGCTTGAATTTGATCTAAGTAAATCTGTCTCTGTAGTGGGTTTGTTTCATTTCTCTGGAGAAGGTAAAGATCATTCATTATTGGATTAGAGTAGCTGACTCGATTTGCAAAGGTGCCGTTTTCGAAAACAAAACTACATAGAGGGTTATCGGGGTCGTCGTACTCATTTACCCATCCCAAAAAGAAAACTGGTAATCTGTCTTGTCGGTAATAGTTCAAATAATTATACCACTCCAACTCGTCAATTTCCACTGTTAGGGGATAGAGTAGTCCTGTATGATTTGCTTGAGGTGAGGTGTACATTTGTTCCAATCCATCAGCTATTATATTACATATAATTTCGCGTTGAAAATTGCCTGAGTTATATACTAGGTTTATTGAACCCTCTAATACATTCAAAGCATCGACGAAGGATGCATTATCCATTGCAAGATTCCATTCTTCAACTGCTTTAGTAATATTGAACGAATATGTGAAAGCACTACCATTGTGTCCATATGAAGCAAAAGGAATTGGTCCTCTATTCTGTATTGCATAACCATTAGCTGCTTCTTCAATTAGAGTATCATAATCAAAGGCCCATGATACTGCTCTTCTGAAATGGGTTTCATCAAAAGGACTAACAACTACGCCGGCATCCGTTTGAATTCCATTCATATTGAATCCCAGGTTTACCTGTGAGAGACTATACCCTCCAGCTGATACATATACTCCAGGAACAAGAGAAAGTTCCATCTCTTGATCATAATAGTCACCTGCATAGCTTGTTGGCATATAGCCACCATCTATAATTCCATCATTAAGATTCATACGTCTAGAATTCCCGTCATTGTTTATTTCGATAATGACATGGTTGATTGATCCTGCATATGATGGTGGTGCAAGACCTGATTCGAGTTCTTCAGATCTCCAATAAGAGTCCCATAATTGTAATTCTACAAGATCATCTAGAAGAAACGTAGTAAGAGAATAAGGTCCTGTTCCACATGCATGGGTTTGCATCCATCCTATAGATTCACAATAGTCTACTCCATATGACTCCCAATTTGCCCATGCTGGATCAGAAGCATGTTGAATTGCATATGTTGGACTCATTATTGATGTACCTGGTGCCCCCAACACTGCGGTGAAACCAGTATATGGATCTTCCAATACAAATCTAATAGTATAAAGATCTATGACCTCAATTGCTCCTGAGTTTGCTACCCAATCATCAAACGCATCTTGGAATTCAGGTGATCCCCAATTATCATATGCTATTTCGGATACATTTCTACCACCTTTGAGAAGCTCAGCATAAGTCCAAACCATGCCATCAGGTGAGAATATCTTCATACCTCTTTCAAAGTTCCATTTTACACATGAAGCGTTGAAGGGTGTACCATCGTGAAATGTTATTCCTTGACGTAGAGCGATTGTATAATTTAAACCATCTACCGATACTTCTGGGAGTGCTGCCGCCAGAAGAGGAATATCTGGTTGTGAGTTTGATTCGTTAAATGGGTATGTGTATAGAGTTTCGTACACATTGTAGATGACTTGCCAGGCTTGGGAATTCATTGTACAATGGGGGTCAATTGGGTCATAGAAATGGATGTCTTCCCAAATGAATACATCTTCATCTGGAACACCACTAGATGATAGGGTCAGAAACGATGATTGGTTCCGTGCCTGTTCCATATTATGAATTTTAGTGGTACTTGTGAGAAGGAGAATCAGAATAATAGCGACTGAGATACTTGGGCTGTTACTGTTTTGGAATCGTTTCTTCATTGTTACATACCTCCTCTTCGTCTACTGACAAGGATACCTATCACCAGTACTCCTCCAAAAGTCCCAAACCCTGAGAGTAATAGTAGTTCCATGCTCAGGTAGGATTCGAGTTCGATAATGACAATGACCTGGGAACCAGCAATGTTTCCGTGTGTATCTTCTGCAGTGAGTAAAATTACATAAACCCCTTCAGTATCAATAACCCAATCATAGCTTGTTGCCGTTAGATTAAGCGGTATAACGTCATCACCAATCGAGATATTCAGTTGTTTTAGTTCGATATCATCTTCAGCAGAGAATTCAATTGTTAGAGTACCTGGTTCATATATACTACCTTCCGAGGGGCTAATGATACTCAACTCAGGAGGCGTTGTATCAACAACATCCCAGATGATTGTTACGTTTCCCTCAAGAATAAGTCCCATATAGGCAACTCCCGAATGATGTGAGTTCAATGTGAATGTCTTGTAGAGATAAACCGATGAATCAGCCTCAAGCCAGATTTCTTCCTCAGTTGTCGCAAATGGGTTCACTCCATCATCATCGAAGAAGGTCACAGATACTTCTCCCTGTGCAGGATGCAGTTGAATAGTGAGTCTGTATTCATAACCATCAATCAAATTCACTTCATGACAAAAGAAGTCTAGTTCCTCAGTTAATAGTGGAACTGAATCACCAAAATCAAGGATTGCGGGTGGTGTTTCCTCTACTCTGAATTCTGCTTCTGTGCAATCTCCTGGAAGCAATCCACTTCCGGCTCCGTAGATGAAGATCTCTCCATCGATGGCCGCTAGTAGCTTAACCGATGCGGTTCTGTTTATCGTCTGTGCCGTTAGGATACTGTAGTATGGAGAATCTGATTCAACTGTTACAAAGAGCGGAGGATCCGTGATAGTCCATTGATCAAACAAATTAACTGATGGCAATACTGCAAAAGCGATTGACCCTTCGCTTGTATATTCTGTTGGATTGGCAGTGATATTGTATGTATACCCACTTTTTACAGGGAATCTATACAGCTGTACTACTGATCCTTGTGTTGCATTGAATGATGCAGTGTGGGGATTCTCATCTAGTTCTTCGAAAGGAACCGCATCCAACTGCATTGTGACATCGAATGTGTCCGAATAAATCCCTGCAGCCGGGGTTGCACTAACCTCGAAGATCAAAATTGGGTATGGATTCACTGTATATGACATACTCGTGATGTAGCTTGTGAGTTCTCCATCAGTGTAAAAACTTGAAAATCCAATTGGCTGATATATAAAACCCCAAGGCTCACCTGTCACTAACGTAGTTCTTATGGTACTTCCAACCAGTGCACCTGCTGTGGAAACAAAGAAGATATCGTCGTACCGAACTTCAGTTGTCAATTCACTGTACGGATACTTCATGTATGTCAACGTTGGTACTGCTGACGACATTGATGGATAGTGCTTTGATGACACCGTCCAGTTTCCTCCAGTCGGATTAGTAAATCGAATTGTGCTTAGATTACCATCTGGCACGTAAGCTGCAACAAGATACGTTGTTTCTGGCTCCATAATATTGAAATTCAAATCAATCGATTCATTGGGGTCGAGTCGAATTGTTGAAAATGGTTTGACATTCATAGTGAAATTAGTTGATGTTCCATTCAAATGTGTGAAGGATCCAGAAACTCCAAGAACATAGTATTCTCCTTGATATAATTGAACTATATCATCATCGGTCCAAACTGAAGTGCCAGAGGAACCAATAGTTACGAAATGATTTGGGTAATAATTCTTGTAGGTTGTGACACCGACATTGTGGACCCCCTTTGGTTTGCTTAGAAATATCACTCTCTCGGGTACATGAATATCCGATGGACCTGCATAACTTGACGAGATATCATATGGTAGGCAACTCTCAACTTCAATATTGTATAATCCATCTTCAGGTATGTGCACAACAACACTTTCCCAAGTATCATCAGCCATCCACTCAAGTGAGAAATTCTGACCAGAAGAAACCAATGGCGGGTTTCCAAAGCTATGCACCCATGATGTTTCAAGAGTCACTGTGACGTTGTCAATTGTAGATTCCCATCTAAGGTCAAAATCTAGATCAAGATATCCTGAATTTACAGCGAAAATCTCGTTTTCTTCTTGGAAAGTGAATCCGGGCATTAGTTCATACCAGAGGTTCGGTGGATTCCTAACCTTCTCATCAGGAACAGACTGGTCTAGTTGGGGCACATACTTCACAGCACTCTCATTAATCCAAAACTCGAAATCAGGTCCGGGGAATCCCGCTGCTAATACTTCGAATGACCAATTAATTGTAAGAAATCCTGGCTCGGGGATGTTTATGGTAAATGAATTATTACTTACCGTGGAATTCAGCTCAAAAGTGACAGGATTATCGAATTCGAGTGGTGCTGTTGCTAATTCTGAAATGATATTCTCTTGGTCATTGACTATTACTGATGAGTCTAGGAACATCTCGTTCTGACTGAAGGTATGGAAATTACTCTGTAGTATATTCGTATATGGTGAAACGAGTAGAATGAGCAAGCAAGAAATCATCACTAATCTAAAGAAACGTGTATCAGATATTCCCCCAGGACTCATGACAGCATCCTCCGTTACCGTAAGACAAGAAGGAGCTAAGAACCTTATATTTTCTTTGGGAGTTGGATTCAAAGATAGTGAACACTAATTAGCATCCGCAATCCTGACCCAAAAGATATTTACCATACTTTGAATTCATACGCTGTTGTAGACCTCGTGCAGAAGATTTCAGCAGAGGTCAGTATTCCGCATATGGGGGCATTAGGTATGAAAAAAGGTAAGACATTGGCCATTCTCTTTATTTTAGTAGCTCTATTCATGGGAATAGAAGGGCCACCAAGAATTGAAACTGAGCGAACCTCAATCACTTCTCCAATAACTCCGCAGATTCCTGATTTGCTTGAACTAGACCAGAATCTCGTTGCTGATGCTCCTCCAGTTGTAATCACTTCGAATTCTGACTTTGTTTCTCAGGGTTGGCCTGGAGCTGGCATACCTGGGAATCCATATAGAATAGAAAACCTCACCATTGCGAGTCCTAACTATTGCATCTATATCGAAGACACTGATGTACATTTCATAATTAGAAACTGTAGTTTCAGTGGAAACACATGGGGCACAGAGGGTGTGAGACTGGACAATGTGACTCATGGTATAATTGATTCATGCATTATGACATCTATCGAACGAGGAATACTTGGTACTACCCTAAGTGATGTTTCAATTAGCAACAGTACAATTACTGGGTGTTCGATCACAGGTTTGTATCTTAGTGGGGCTAATTGTACAATTCAGAATAACGCAATTTCACAGACAAATGATCAAACCGGCATCTACATCACTGAATCCTATAACATCACAATCAAATCAAATACGATCCATGACCATAAAATAGGACTTTCACTCTATGAATCCACCCTTTGCAATATTATAGAAAATGAGTTAATCAATGCTGGAGTGTCTGTCTATAGTGCCACCACTGATGAGAATAGATGGCACCACTATTTTTCTGATAATACTGTGGATGGAAGAAATATTGGGTATTTCTGGAATGCATCTAGCTCAGTTATTACTGGAGATTATGGTTTGCTCATCTTGGCGAATTGCACTGATATGACCGTGATAGATTCTATAATTCAAAATACCGCAATGGGTATTACACTTGGTCTTTGTTCTAATACTACTATTGAGAATGCAACACTTGCCAATGTCTTGGTTGGAGTCTACAATATTCGCTCCAGTAACACTACAATAACTTCAATGATTTCCAGCGGAACAGAGTATGATTTGTATGCAACTCGTTCTCCATATTTGACACTCATGAACTCGACAATTGATTCTGAAGGGTATGGAGTATATGGCGATCATTCGGAATTTAGCAAAATAATCAACAATACAATTACATCCCAAGCGGCTTATGCCATAAGCTTAGACATTAGCGATAATTTGCTAATTGATAATAACACTCTACTAGGTGCTGGCATGTACCTCTTTAATTGTGATCACTCAGATATTTTCAATAACAGCATAATGTCAGTAAAACAATATGGCATAAGAAGCATGACCAGTTTGGATTTGCGTATCATCGGTAACGAATTTCATGGATGTGGATTGCATTTTGAAGGTGCGATTTCTTATTGGGAACAAGAAGTTGATGACAATACAGTAAATGGGCAGCCGCTTCTCTACCATTGGGATGCTTCGAATCTAACTATAGAATCAGTATCTTGCAATCAAGTTATTCTAGCCAATTGCTGGAATATCTCTCTAAGTGACCTTACGCTCTCGAATACCACAGTCGGTATTCAAGTAGGATTTTCAAATAATATCTCCATTAGTAATATTCACGTTTCAGACTGTTTCATTGGTGTTGACGCATATGAAACAGTTAGTGAAAAGCTAAGCGATATCGATTCGCAAGGGTGTAACATAGGTATGGAATTCTACTTTTTAGTCAACTCATCGATTTCCAATGTAAATGCAACCGGGAACGAAGATGCCCTTTATTTTGCGGGGTGCTATAACATAACCGTGCAAAATTCCTTAATTTCAGATAATATTGACAAGGGATTGGATATTCGAAATTCTGATGTATTCTGGATTGAGAATTGCACACTTCAGAACTGCGATGACGGAATAGACACCGATAATTGTGATAACCTCACAATAATCGATTCCAAATTCTTGAACAATAATCAGGGTTGTGAATTGAATGGGAATTACCTCACACTACTTAATGACACAGTATCATGGAATGAGGATGGGATCAATATCTATAGCTCTGATTATAGCAATATAACTCAGAATACGATTACAGAAAACACTGATGAATCTCTGAGAATTTGGAGCTCTGATAATTTTACAGTTTCAAATAACACTATCGAATGGAACCGCGACGGACTTGAAATTTCTTATTCATTTTTGGTAGGGGTATTCAACAATTCACTTAGCTACAACGACTATGGTATATTGCTTGATGAGGCAACGAACACAAGCGTCATTGATAATCTCGTATATCTAAATCGTGAACTCGGCATTAACGTCGACTCATACTCTGTCAATAATACGTTCTATGCTAATCAAATCGGTGGGGGTGCCCAAGGCAATGCAGTAGACCATGGTACAACCAACTACTGGGATAATGGAATTGATACTGGAAATGCATGGAGTGACTATTCCGGTTCACCAACATATGCAATTCCCGGAGCTGCGGGTAGTGTAGACCATTACCCCACAATGTTTGAGGACAACGAAGCACCAATAATTGATCATCCTGAAGATATAGAGTCTGAACTTGGATCTGAAATCTATCTACGAGTAACTTGGTATCCATTAGATCTAACACCGGAATCCTATGAGATATTCATTGATGACGTGGTGTTTCGAAGTGATGATTGGGATGGGGACTCCATCGATGTAGCAGTTAGTGGATACTCATACGGAGTACATAATTTCACTCTAAGAGTGACTGACGGCTCTGGGCTATCCTCATCTGATACTGTCTTTGTGAATATCTGGACAACTCCTGGTGCACTTGTTGTTGCATCAAACTCAGACTTTACACTTCGAGGTTTCGTAGGTGTTGGTTCTCCATTGGACCCGTATACAATTTCCGGTCTTGATTTCAGCTTAAATGGGACCTGTATATACATATTTGATACAACTGCTTACTTCATTATCTCAGGTAGCAATGTTTCATCAGATGGTATCATTGGAGGATATGGGATTATTCTGAGTAATGTAGAACACGGGACCATATCTGACTGTTCTGTATCTGGGAAGGAAACTGGTATCTATGGTATAGATGCGGATTATTGTACAATTTCGGATAATGAAGTCTATGGGAACAGTCATTCTGGAATTTTAATAGAATCGTCCTCTTATGGCAACATTGTTTCATCAAACAAAGTTTATGAAAATGGATGGGGTGCATCATTGTCAGGAGGTATGCTACCTGGTGGAGGAATAGCTGTTGGGCAAAAAACAGATATTTGGAATAACTATGTCTATGATAATGACTTTTCTGGAATCCTTGTTGCCTCTAGTTCACCCTGTTCTATAATGGATAATGTGCTGGTAGGAAATGGATTCTATGTGATGTATGAGGAACACAATTTCTTACGGAATACAGTCAACGGAAAGGCATTCGGATATCTTATTGGCGTCACTGATACAGTAATCGATGCTAGTACCTATGGCCAGTTGTATCTTCTTTTGTGCAGAGGTGTATCAATAATAAATGCTGAATTCGATGATGCTACAATTGGCATCTGGTTGGATAACTGTCTTGATTGTGTAATTGAGAATTGCTCATTCTCATACAATTCAATCATTGGAGCCGCTCTTTTCTATTCTGATAACTGCACAATTCGTAATAGTAAGATATTTGGGAATGAGCGAATGGGTCTATACGTGGCAAGATCTGATTTTACTGATATCAGTCAGAATGCGATTGTTGGAAATGCTTACGTGTCAGAACCAATGTCACAATCAGGTGGTGTCATTCTCTATGGACCAGATAACTGCACATTCTCTGATAATCTAGTATTTAATAACACTGCATATGGGATCGATTTAACCTCTTCAGAAGGGAGCAAAATAATTGGGAATCGCATTGGCAGTAATAATGGTACGGGAATCTCGCTTCGCTATTCTGATGATGAATGTGAAATTTATAATAACAAGATAGGTTGGAATACGGAATACAATGCTTATGATTCCAACTCAGAAAACATCTGGGATGATAATCTGAGTCATGGAAACTATTGGAGTGACTATCAGGGGTCAGGGACATATCCAATACCACTAGGTTTCAATGTGGACGATAGATATCCTTCTCTCTTGACAGATTCGGGATCTCCAACAATAAGCTCGATTAGTGATTTTGGATACGAACTTGAGTTTTCGCCTCTCGTTTTAGAGTGGGATGTATCTGATGAGAATCCGGCTTCATTTATGCTGTATCGAAATGGAAGCCTTGTAGACTATGGTGCATGGACAAGTGGTCTTCTCCAATTAGAAGCACCCCTTCCTGGACCTGGTACTTATGAGTTTGACATTGTCGTTTACGATCTTGCAATGAATGCAGTCAATGATAGCGTTATCATCACCGCAACGGATACTACAAGTCCAGAATGGGGCACAACACCCAGTGACCAAACAATTGAGTTGGGCTTCAATGTACAGTATCAGCTGTTAGCTATCGACAATGACAGAATTGACCACTATTGGATTAACGACACTATTACGTTCTCTATAGATTCTACAGGCATAATTCGGAATGTAATATCACTTGACATTGGAAGATACGGTCTCCAAGTAGAAGCTTACGATACTTCTGGGTATAATTGTACAGCGGAAATCACAATCTTTGTTCAAGATACTACTGGGCCGACTTGGGTGCAAATTCCATCTGACCAACAAATCACAGTAGAACAATCTTTCAGGTATGATCTAAATGCAACGGATTATTCAGGAATTGAAACTTGGACTTTGAATGATACTGCAAGGTTTGCAATCGATTCGAATGGTGTAATTACTAATTTAGTTGATTTAGAACTCGGATCCTACGGCTTGAATGTTACGGTATCTGATTCTTTAGGGAACACAAGAATTGCAGTCTTCAAGGTCACAGTCACTGAAATTCCTGTTACAACAACAACAACGACAACTACAACAACCTCTACTATTACAGTAACAATAACGACTACAACGAGTATTCCACCACTGGATCCTGTGACACTATCATTTACTATAGTTGGAGGTTTAATCGGGATAGTGATAGTGCTTGTTTACATAGGAAGACGCAAGGGAAAGATCTGAAGTTAGAGCGATGCTCCAATAATTGGAATATTCCCACAGTGGAGAAATCCATCACTGGTAATGATACAATTACGAATCTCATTATCGTTGTGTTCCTCAAACTAGAACACTCCATCCCATAATCCACTACTGTGGTGAACGCTCATAATTATAATCTGGAAAACGCTAAACCTAGAAATAATCTGAGAAAAATCGATGGGCATTATCCCAGTATATCTTCCTAAGTACTGATTCTGGAAGGTTAAGACCGTTGATGAACGTCCCTCCCGTGTTTACAGTATCCGCATCAATGAATGGCAATGGTTCTTGTTCAACATCTGTTTCGAATAACAATCTCAATGCCAAATGTCTCCCGGCGTAATATGATCTGTCATCAGTGAATGCCACGCAATCAGTACCGAAATGTAACCTATCTGAGTACTTGATGATAAATTCACGAGCAATCTTTGAATCCTTACTTAACTCCCTCGAAACCCATCTAGCAGAACTTGTATCAATATTGAAATTTGGATATGTATCAAACCATCTTGCGAGATTGCCCAACCTATGAATCTCTGGTTGAGCACCAAAATGGGCTATCTGGAGTTTCATACCTGCATGTCGCGATAGAACACCTTCGAGTTCTTGAAGGTCTCTCTCTTTGGTTGAGAAATGCTTCTTGTCAGTGTATTTTGAAGCATAGTACGTGTCTGGATCAGAGAGGTGTAACATGAAAGGAATATCTTCATCCGTCATTGCTCCGAAGAAGCGTGCCATTTCATCTTCATCCATCCGCAATTCATCTGGTCCTGCAGATACCCTACCTCTCATTATAGGAGCTGACTGCATTTTAGCTAGGTGGTATCCTTCTTCTTTCAAAGTAGATATCTCTTTGAGAAGTGGTTCAATCCCATGAGTAAAACGAAATGCTCCCGAGAAATATTTCGCGTAAATAAATCTACCAGGATAGGTTTCATCAGCATATTGTTTGATTCCAAGACTATGACATATAAGAATCGTTTTTTCAATCCCAAATATTTTCTCAATTTCAACCAAGATATCCAGTGCATCGGTGTCAATTCCGTGTGTATGCGAATCGAATATTGGGCCTGTGTAATGAAGTCTAGAGTCCAGTCTGCACACCTGACAGCTGCGAATACTTACACCTTGAAAACTTTGTTTATGTAGTATCCTAATCTCCTGCAAGAGGTCGGCGAAGACTTTTTCTACGGATGTTATATCAAAAGAGTATCAGCATTTGCTGATCTAGGAGAAATAAATTATGAAACGCACGCTAGAATTATTACTTGCAATGTCATTTGTAGCAATGTTCCTCATTTCACCTGTTGCAGCTGCAACATCAGAAGGACTTGAATGGGGAATAGCACTAAATGATAAATTCACATTCCAGATGGTGTTTGTCGATGAAGGCAATCAGACCATAAACGAGGGTATCAATGTAACAATTGCGGAGGCACCTCCAGCGATAAGTGATCCTCTAACAAACTTGACAGACATTGGTATTTTTAACCTCACAATGACTTTCTATAATGGAACCGAATTAGGTCTTATTGGCTTTCTATTCTTTGGTCTTTTTCTAGTAGGAAGTCATTTTGCATATCCCATTGGTAACTTCTCACTGCTAACTGAGCTCGCTATGGCTGAGTCATGGTGGAATTCAAGCTACACTATCATCAATAATGCTCAAGTCTGGGGTATCAAACTAAGTGAAACAAGTGGTGACGCACAAGCAACAATCACTGCGGAATACCTCAAGGCAGATGGTTTTTGTTCAAGTTATACTCTCCAATCGACAAATACAACCGACTCAGTTGTTTCCTCGGTTTCGTTTACAAGAACTACTCCTGGTTCGGGTTTCGACATTGTTGGTTTTGTAACAGATAATGCGCTCTATATCGGTATAGGTGTAATAATTATCTTACTTCTTGTTATTATTGTCAAGAGAAAGTAGTCTCTGTGGGGCTTTGCCCCACACTCTTTTTATTTATTCAATCTCTCCCATAATCCTATTGCGGAAATTCGGGAAATCTTTGTAACCTGTTCATCAGTAGTCTGAGTGAGTTTTCTATCCTTAATGACTTGAATTCCATTGACAAAGACGTTTCTAACATCTCCTCCACTGAACGTATTCAATAGATGTCCAATCGCAGATTCTTTTGTGAGAGGTGTTGGCACATTTGATCCATCTAGAATAACGATGTCTGCAAGCTTATTCCTTTCTAGACTTCCTAATTTCTTCTCTAGACCATAGCAGCGAGCTCCATCAAGAGTAGCCATTTTAAATATCTCGTGGGGACCAATCGCACTTGGATTTCCACTCGCTAGTCTGTGAATAGTTAGAGCACAACGCATGTTCTCAAACGGATCATAGATCCACCCATCGTTACCTAGACCAACGGTGATATTTCTTTCAAGCATCGAAGGGACAGGTGACACACCTACCGCATTCAACATGTTACTCATTGGGTTATGTGCTACAGATGACCCGCTTTGTGCAATCAAGTCCATCTCATGCCCATTTACATGTACACAATGTGCAAGAACTGTCTTCTTACCCAATACTCCGAGTCGATTTAAACGCTCGACTGTACGTTCACCAGAAGTTTCCAAATTATGGTAGAGGTCAACCAACCCTTCTGATGTATGAACCGTTATTGGTATGTCGAGCTTCTTTGCTTCCTCCACTGCATTGGAAACGATTTCATCTCCTACAGTGAAAGAAGCATGTAAACTCATCATTCCCGATATTAGATCATCATCATTCTTGACTGAGTTGACAAAATTAGTTCCTTCTCGGAGACCCCGCTGTGCCTCCTCAGGATTATTCCGTTCTGTCATCTCAAAAGCAACAATTCCTCGCATGCCAATTTCTCTTGTTCCCTTTGCAATTGCCTCTAGACTCCCTTCAATTGAATTAGGTCCTGAATATGTGTCTGCATACAATGTTGATCCATTTCTTAGCATATCTGCGGAAGCTGAGAGGGCACTTGCGTAAGCATCCTCTACAGTGAGTGCTTCATCCACTGGCCACCACACACGTTGAAGTACCTGCACAAAATCAGTAGGAGGTTCAATATTCAATGATGCTCCACGAAGAAGAATACCATAGAGATGCGTATGTGCGGTTATCAAACCTGGAATGACGACGCATCCTGATGCATCGACAATGCTGTCAGCTGAACCTCGGGGGTCTCCAGAACCTATCTCTGCGATTTTTCCATTAGAGACCCTGATGTATCCCTTTTCAAATATCGTACCTCTTTCATCAGCCGTGACAACAAGTCCATTTTTTATCAGGGTATCTTCGACCATTTTTTTAGCTCCAGCATTCTATCTTACTGTTGTAGCCGCTCATTAGTCTTACTGGAAGAATCATTTCAAATCAATATCTGCATAGCTGACCGTTTTCTTACTAGACCGATAGATGATTCCTTGTTCTTCAAATTCTGCAAGTGCTTTCTTGAATTCTTTCACACTCAGGCCAGCTTTTTCACATTCTTCTTGAAGTATATCTATGGGTACATCCTTTCCTACTTCCTCTGAAGATTTTTGAAGTACTAGAATGAAACGACTGGAATAGGGAATAGTTGGGTCGTATTCCTGAGGTTCTGACTCTTCGATAATGATTGGAGGTACTGGTTCAGAAGATTCCTTAGCTCCAAGGAGTGCTGCTAATAATGCTGATTTGTCGTCCTCATTTAGTTGTTCACCTGTTTCGGAGGTTTCAGGTTTCTTTTCTCTCGTAAAGTCGGACAGACTCACGCCTTCGGGTCCTGTAGTATCAGTCATATCCGGTTGGTCCTCAATTGGTGATATTCTCTTCATGATATCGACCATGGGATCTGAGGGGTCTCTCTCGATTCCTAACCATCGAACATCGATATCTTTGTTTGCTTGAGATGCTTTGAGTAATTGACTTCTGAACTGCTTCTCGAGTCTTTTTCTTTGCTCTTTAAGTGAAGATTCATCACATACCACTGTTCCAAGCAATAACAAAGTTCGCTCAGCTTGTGCTCGAACCCTTGAATGGCTTTCAGCCATTAGATGGCTGAGAACTGTAAGCAATGGTGATAATTTTGAAGACTCCAGATTCAGATTCTCAAGTAATCCTTGCTTTACCTGCCACTTTGTATCCGCAACGAGTTCCATTATCAAACCTGTAGATTTCCTTATTCCAATCCTTGCTACCGCTTCTGCAATCTCTACTCTTTCTTGCCACTCACTCTTTCGTAAGAAGGTAGCTAGATACTTGAAAGATTTTTCATCTACAATGCCACAAATATACGGAAGGAGGTCTCTTCGTTTCTTTGCAGCTCCATCACATAGTAGCTTAATCAGACGTTTCCTATCCCTTTCAGGAAATAGACTTAGCCTTGGTACTGTTCCAAGTGTAATCCCTTTGATATCATCACGAATTTGTTTTGTCACCCAGGTCTTACCCGGTCTACCTAATCCAATCATTAAACCGAACACTGATGGTTGATGTTCCTTACCGAGTGTTTCAAGACTTTTGATCCAGTTCTTTTGCTCAGAGACTGATGTTGGTCCACCATATTGTGAAAATGTTTCGTGAATACCTTGGAGTACCTGTTCCCTCTCAGCTGGGTTCATCTCTTTCAATGCTAGAGTGAACTCTGAAAGATAGACTCCATACATATTCTTACCAGCAACAGTGAATGCTGCTTGTTTGACATTCCTATCAGAAGACGAAAGGAGGTCCATTGCCTTCGGTAGGAGTAGTCGATTGAATTGAACAGAAGCGAGTCTTCCAACTGCATCGTACATAATTCCAAGATTCGGAGAATCGATATCCCACGCAATTTGTTGTAGCGGTTTCAGTAGTCTGCGCTCTAGTGTATGATATTTCAAGGTCTTAGCAGTCTTACTCATTTTTTCAGACCTCTCTTTTTCCTGGAACTCGTCTTCTTGGAAGTCTTGACTACTTTCTTTTCTTCAGAAAGAAAATCTGAGAGTGGAGTCTGATCCCCTTTGGAACTCTTTCTTTTTGTTTTCTCTTCTTTCTCTTCATCCTCTTCAAACACGGGTTGCCCATTCAACGTGATTTGTTCTGTGGGCGTGGGTGGTTTAATTATAGAACTTCTATCCACTTCTATCTCGACAATTTGAAGTTCATATGCTTCAAGAAGTGACTCTGCTTGAGGGTCTTTTACATCGATCTTTGTTTCCATTATCATTTGGTCTCGTAGAAATTTGCTTCCGAGGATTGATCTCTCTAATTTTGAAAGATCTAACTCTCCCTTCGTTACCTTCGGTTTTGCTTTCTTGAATTCTTCCCATCGGGCTTCTTCGATTCTTGGGATTAAATATCCAAATCCATCTCGTTTTAAAGCTGAAGGAGTTAGGTATCTGGTTATACCTTTCTCAATTAATTTCTCAGCAATATCCAAACAATGATTTCGAGCGCTTCTTTTTCCTAATTTCCAACTTTTCTCATTTGTGAACGCCTTGATAATATCTGATGTAGCAATCTCGTTTACCAATCCGAAGGAAAGAATATCCAGTGCACTAAATACTGCAGCTCTTAGAAGAATTAGTATTTCTGATAGTTTATCCTTTGATGTTTCTTTTTTGATGAAGGTTTGGATATTATTATTGATTTTGTGCCACGGGTTCTCGTTCTTCTTTGAGTAATAACCTTTGATCAAATCTGCTACGGTTTCCATATCTCCTCTCCTACTCAAATCGCATATCTTCTGTATGTACGACATGTATGCAGGAGTTTTACCGCGGCGTTGTTCACTCAGATAAGACAGCCTCCAGACTCTCTTATTATCTAGTAGAGGTCTATTTCCCTTTTGTGTTGTTGTATTGCTTGGTATTTGATATCAAAAAAATCTAGGGGAAAATGCGTTTTTTCATATCCTCTGGATGTGTTTGCCTATGTTGGAGTCCTGATAGTTGAAAGAAATCCTAAAAAAGAGGGTGATGGGAGCTGTGCTAGACAGCTTCCCATAATTTGAACTATTTCTTCTTCTTCATCACTATGATTATGATGATGATTATTACTACTCCAACTGCGGCCACTATTACCAATATTGTTGGGTCAATTGGTAGTCCGCCTGTTGTTGTAGGTGCAACATACTCAGTCACGTTTAGATTGACCATGTCAGAAGCACTGTATCCAAGTCTATCGAATACTGTGAGTTGGTACTCGGTGATTGAAGCATTGACACCATCAACATCGATAGTGATTGAACCTCCACCCCAGTGACCTGAGTCAATGATTGAACCATTCTCTCTCACAATGTACTCCCATGGACCTGCATCCGCGACGGGTGTCCAAGTGATTTCATTACCAGTTTCAGTTTCCATGTAGGTCACATCATCTGGATGATCAATGATTGGTCTTTCATAGTACATGAAAGCAATCTCATTCAGGAAAATTTCCATACCATCCGAATATGTTGAATCAT
>Ga0307445_10000584_pt1 | contig 19903 bp, 17 predicted proteins | sample SalMarSW160330MG_FD_202147 | JGI IMG/M metagenome (GOLD analysis project Ga0307445, IMG submission 202147) | Salt marsh sediment microbial communities from the Plum Island Ecosystem LTER, Massachusetts, United States - SW1603-30 | ecosystem: Environmental > Aquatic > Marine > Intertidal zone >... | reverse complement strand
TGTTTCTTTCTAAAGGAAAATTAGCAGAATCTAATGGGCAGTTAGTTGAAAAAGTAGTTAGGATTGCTTCCGAATTAGGTCGAGAAATAGCTTCTCCCATTGAAGCAAGAGAGATCTTGAAATTATAATTATGAGGAAATTAAGATGTATGATAAATTTGCTGAAATCTATGATTTAATATATTCTTTTTTAGATTATGAAAAATCAGTTGGCATGATTAAGGATTTAATTGAAAATGATAAATTGTCTAATGGAAATAAACTGCTGGATGTAGGATGTGGTACTGGAGAGCATATAAAATTTTTTAAAAAATACTTTGCCTGTACGGGCGTCGATATTAGTGAACAAATGCTTGATTATGCCAAAGAAAAAATTAGTGACGTTCGGTTTATTCAAGCTGATATGGTAAATATGGATTTAAAAGATAAATTTGATATCATCACTTGCCTTTTTAGTGCTATCGGATACGTGAAAACGCTTGAAAATCTTAGAAAAACAATTAATAATTTTGCTAATCATCTAAATCAGGGTGGAATTTTAATCATTGAACCTTGGTTAAGACCATCAATTTTTACTCCAGGATTGCCAAGCATGGAGACATATGAAGATGATGATATAAAAATTGCTCGATTAAACGTTTCCAAGATAGATGGAAATATATCGTCTTTTGTTATGCACTTCTTAATAGCCAAAAGAAACGAAAATGTAACTTACTTTAAAGAAACTCATGAATTAGGTCTATTTGAAACTGAACAGACGAAGAACATTATGATTGAAGCGGGGTTCGAGACTAGATATTTGGAAGAAGGATTAGAAGTGCAGCGTGGGTTGTTCATTGGTATTAAGAAATAATAACTGTTTCTTTTATATCCTTTAAATAAGGAAAATAAAATTACAGCATAACTTCAATACCTTAAAAGAAATTATTTTTCCACTGGAAAATTAAATCTTTATATATTTCGAAATCAATTCTTTAATTTATGACAGATACAAATAAATATAGTTTAATTGTTATCGGAGGAGGCATAACCGGCTTAAGTAGTGGTCTAACATGGGCTAAATACCATGATGTTAAAAAGGAACCAGTGCTAATAATAGAAAAGGAACCAAAGACTGGTGGATATGTCACATCCTATGAACGACAAGGATATATATTCGATACATGTCAAATGATTCCAAATATTTCGGAATTATTAGAGTTTTTTGATATTGATATTGAGCTTAAGGAATATAAAGGGTACTATACGAGGATTTTCTTAGTTGATATTGAAACAAAAAATGTGAGGACCATTGATTTACCTTCTGGATTTCAAGAATTTAAAAAGGAATTAATGGAAAAATATCCTAATAATGCTACTGAAATTGAACATTTATTAGATTATTCAAGAGCCTTATATTCGGAGTTATTTAAACTTAAATTAGAACCAACGATTATTGAAATCTTCAAAATGTTAGTAACATGCCCAAAGATCGTAAAAAACTCCAGAAAAACATTTAAAGAATACTTTGAACAGTTTAATATTACGGAACCAGATGTTATTGAGATATTTACAGTTTTTGCTGAATTTAGTGGATTACCTGCTAATAGGGTCTCAGCGCCGGTACCAATTTCAGCAATGAACTCTCTACTTGATGGTGCATTTCGACCTAAAGGAGGATTCATTGAGTTCCCCAAGAAATTTGAAGAAAAATATCTTGGTTTAGGTGGAGAACTAATGCTCAATACAAAAGTAAGCAAGATATTAATAGAAAACGGAGAGGTAAGGGGCGTTGAACTTGTAGACGGCAGAAAAATTTATTCGGATTATGTTGTTACAACTATAGATCCATTAGTAGCGATGAAAGAAATGGTGGGTTTAGATATCATACGTGATTTAGATAAAAAGTATGCTGATAAAATCGAAAGTGTGAGAATGTCAACATCATCAATGAATGTAAGCATTGGACTTGATGATGCAATCGATTTGGGAGGGTTAGGCTTAGATTGCGGCTATTGTGTGATTACTACGGGAGGAGATATCTACGATAGACTATTTGACGATATGGAAAATGGAAAAATTGGATATACAGATGAAGAATTTCGACTTGGTGTTATATGTCCTTCGTTAACAACTGGTGGAAAGCCCAATATTGTCTTGAGGATTGTTCCTATGGGTATTGATGATTGGGTAGAATTACGAGAAAAAGATCCTCAAAAATATAATGAAAAGAAACAAAAATGGGCAGATTTCTTTATAGATAAAACTGAAAAATATCTCATCCCTGACTTGAGAAAACATATTAAGGTTGTTGATGTGTCAACTCCAGCGACTTATGCCCGATATTCTGGTTCCCCTTCAGGAGCAATTTACGATATGGCACCGTATCCAGATAATTTTGGTAGAACAAGACTCGCAATGAGAACACCCATAAAAGGGCTTTATCAACCAAAATTCATCCATAGCGTTTTTGCCACGTTGCTTGCTGGAATGCAAGCAAATGACATGATTCTTGACAGAAAAATTATGGATGGGAACGCAAGATATAAAAAAAATTGAATTTAAACAATATTTTTTTCTTTCCTTACATTATGATCGTTCAAAAAATGAATTGGATAACGATCTAAATTGAAAACTTAATTTATGCACCTTTAATAATAACATAAGCATCATTCAATACTATAGCTTTATTTGTCTTTACTTGTATTAGATATTTATTATCTACCTTCCATCCTTCAATAGTTAAAGGTTCTCCTGGATATACTACATTCGCAAATCTCACCTTAAATTCTTTAAACCGAGTAACATCATTATTGCATAAATTATATATAATTGCTCGAGTAGCAAACCCATACGTGCAAAGACCATGTAAAATTGGCTTTTCTTGACCAGCAAGCTTAGCGGCTTCAGGATCTATATGAAGAGGATTGCGATCCCCACTTAGACGATATAAAGCTGCTTGATTTGTTGTAGTTTGATATGTTACACTAAAATCCGGATCTTTACCTTTTGGGATTTCTAAAATCTCAGTTTTCGGTCCTCTTTCACCACCAAAACCTCCTGCTCCTAAATAAAAAAAAACTGACTTCACTTCAAATAATGGTTGTCTATCACTGGTCAAACCTGTAAACAACACATGAATTGTAGCACCTTTTCCTTTATCATAAATGTTAATTACCTCACTAAAGCAAATAATTTCTCCTTGAGGTTTAAAAGGTTTATATAATTTTACTGTTTCTTCTCCATGGATAAACTTGGGGAATATAATATTTCCAAGATTAGGAAAAGCGATTCCTCGAGCAATTGTAGCAAAACTAGGAAATACTTTTAATCCTCCTTTTACTCCTTCATAAATAAATGAAAGTTCATCAATTTGAGCACCTATTCCTAAGGCATAAAGTATAACATCCTTATTTGAATATTTAAATGTTTTTTCTGGAAACTTCTTTCCAACTACCCCAAGATCTAGTCCCGACATTTATAATCACCAATGAATTATATTTGGTCATCAATCTAAATAAATATTTTTAGAATTTGAAGGCTGTAAGAAAAATTCTTATTAAACTTAATATTGTATAGATCAAATCAACTTGTCTTGGAGATAAAAATATGAAAAAGGGCACCCTATATGGTACTCATAGAGTAATTGAACCTAAAGGATCTTTACCTCAACCAGCTATTAAAATTTCAAATGATATGGAAATATATGATAATGAGATTTTGATTGATGTGGACTATTTAAATATCGATTCTGCAAGTTTTACACAATTAAAAGAAGAAGCGAACGGAGAAATAGAGAATATAAAAACTAGGATTCTCGAAATCGTTAATCAAAGAGGAAAGATGCAGAATCCAGTGACAGGATCGGGAGGAATGTTAATAGGTAGAGTACAAGAGATTGGATCTAAGTTATTTAATAAAATAGATCTAAAAGTTGGAGATAAAATTGCTACCTTGGTTTCACTCTCATTAACTCCCCTAAAGATAAATAAAATAAAGAAAGTTATCCCTAATATAGATCGAGTTGAAATTGAGGGAAATGCAATTCTTTTTGAAAGTGGTATTTACGCTAAACTTCCCGAAGATATGGAAGATACCCTCGCTTTAGCAGCTCTTGATGTAGCAGGAGCACCGGCTCAAGTAAAAAAATTAGTACATCCTGGGGATTGTGTTTTGATTTTAGGAGCAACTGGAAAATCTGGATTAATGTGCTCTTGCATGGCAAAACAAATGGTTGGTTCTAAAGGAATAGTAATCGGTCAAGCTAGAAATGAAAATAGAGCCCAATTCCTCAAAGATACAAATTTTTGTGATAAAATAATTATCGCAGCTGTACAAAATCCAGTCAATATCCTAGAAGAAACTTTGAAAGCTAATGGTGGAAAAGAAGTTGATATTTCTATCAATTGTTTATCCATTCCGAGTGTTGAAATGTCATGTATATTACCCGTAAAAGATGGTGGAATCGTGTACTTTTTCTCGATGGCGACAAGTTTTACAAAAGCAGCTCTTGGAGCTGAGGGGGTAGGTAAAGATGTAACTATGATAATAGGCAATGGATATACTAAAGATCATGCTGAAATTACTTTGGATTTACTAAGAAATTCAAAAAAATTAAGAACTATTTTTGAAGAGAAGTATATTTAAAAAATAATTCTAGTTCTTAACAATCGTTTTTTTTAATTTTTCATAAGTGTCCCCGCCATTTGAAAAAGGGCATACTTTAACACAAACCGAACATCCTACTGTTTTTCCAAAATAAGGAAAGCATTTCATTCTATCAATACAAGATCTTAATGCTCCAATTCCAGGAATATTCGTAACTGAAACGACTTTTTCATCAAGTATGGCATCGACTGGGCAATTTTTTTGACAGAGTCGGCAAGATTCACAATATTGCTCAATCCATTTATGATCATCATTATCAGTATATTCAAAGATCTTTTCTTCAATAAATATGGGTGATAATCGTTGTCTTGACCCGAATTCAGGTGTAACTAAAAATCCATGCATCCCCTGACCTCCCATTCCCGCTTTGCCTGCGAGTGGAGGCAAGCATACAAGTCCCCCTAATGGATGAACAGCTTGAGATCTTATTCCTTTTGAACGAAGCCAATTTGCAATATCTGCAACTGCCTCTCCTAATTCTGCATAAATCTTTATAGTCTCGTCTCCTGCCTTAATCCCTGGAGCTTTATCAATCTTTTCCTTATTCATTTCTTGCATGAAGACAAGAGCATATCGAAACAAAACCACTTTATTTCTAAAAATTAATTGTGTAGGTAATTCTGTAAAACCAATTTTTAAAATATTCCATTCATTTTTAGCGTACTCCTGAAGTTCGAGCCATAATTCTTTATTTGGATAAGAATTAAGTAGTTCATCGACATTTGTTTCCATTGTATACTTTCCATTTTGGTCTAAATCTAAGAGATAGGGTTTTATATCTGTATAAGATTGCTTCCTTCCTCGCAACAATTTGCTTCCATATTTCATAAATACACGCATAAATCGAAGCATCCCTCTTACACCTCTCATTTGAATCATGGATGGCATTTTATCTGACTCTGGATCGCTAATTCTATCAAATATGTAAGCAAATCCTTCTTGAGGTGAATCATGATGAGAAGGGATTACAAGATCAGGAAATTTTCGGCATTGTTCTAAAAAAATAATTTCATCTTTTCCTTGTAATTTCCCTTGCATCCGTCTAGGTGCTTTACTACCTTCTACTGAATTCATTTTAAATATCACCTTAATAGATAATAAAATGAAATTGATCCGATATTTTAAATGTTGCGTTTTTGCAAATATTGTATAAATGCAAAAGATTTATTTATCAATAATATTTATTTCTCTATAATGGAAACTGAAAAAGAACGTCTTTTTGAAATATTAAACCGCTTTATGAGTATAATTATTCAAGGGGTAGAAAATTTAACTTATAAAGATAAACATATCGGTATTGGTATTTTCTTAATAAATTATATCGGAAAGAAAGAGGAATGCTTCATGAAAGATATAATAAATTATTTGAAAGTTATCCCCAGTACAGCAACGAGAAGAATTGATAAACTAGTTAGAAATGGACTTGTGAAGCGAAATTTATCAAAAGATGATGGAAGATTGAAAAAATTGACCTTAACTTCAGAAGGAAAAGAATTATATATGACTTTTATGCAAAACAGATTAATGAGTTTTGATTTAATAAAACAAGAATTTAATGAAGACGAATTAAACTTTTTTTTTAATGTCTTAGACAGAATGATTCGTCGAAGTGAAGAATTTAAGTCAAAATTCCCCTAAAATATTCAATTAATTTTAATAATGGGGAATTTGTCCCACATACTCCCAAACCTTAACAAATAAGACTTCTTAATTTAAAATAGTTACGATAATTAGTAATCATCATGAGAGTAAATAGACGAAAAGAAATATTTGGGCATATTTCAGATGAGGATTGGAATAATTGGAGATGGCAATTCAAAAATAGGATAACAACTCTCGAAGAAGTGAAACAATATATCCCATTGATGAAGGAAGAAGATGATCCAAGGATCTTAGAAAAAATGAGAATGGCTATCACCCCCTATTATTTATCCTTAATAGATCCTCACGATCCATATGATCCTATACGCAAACAAGCAATTCCAACTATTCATGAACTCCATAGAGAGCTAGGTGATTTAGAGGATCCCCTTCATGAGGAAGTTGACTCTCCAGTGCCTGGTTTAACCCACCGTTATCCCGACAGAGTTCTGTTCCTCGTAACAGAGAATTGTAGCATGTATTGTAGACATTGTACTCGAAGGAGATTTGCAGGACATCATGACAAGGCCCCTCCAAAAGACCAAATTGAAAAATGTATTGAATATATTAAAGAAACCCCTTCTATAAGGGATGTTCTTTTATCTGGAGGTGATGCATTGCTAATTTCAGATAAGTTGTTAGAAGAAATTATAATTAATTTGAAAGAAATTCCTCATGTTGAGATTATCAGAATAGGTTCAAGAACTCCTGTAGTTATGCCCCAAAGGATTACTCCTGACTTATGTGAAATGCTAAAGCAGCATCACCCTATTTGGTTTAATACTCATTTTAACCATCCAAATGAAATCACAGAAGATTCCACTCGGGCTTGCGCAATGTTAGCTGATGCGGGTATTCCTCTAGGAAATCAGTCAGTTCTTTTGAGAGGAGTTAATGATTGTATTCATATTATGAAGAAACTGGTTCAAGATTTAGTTAAGATAAGAGTAAGACCTTATTATATATATCAGTGTGATTTATCTGTTGGACTCGGACATTTTCGTACGAGTGTAGCTCAAGGCATTGAAATTATTGAGGGTCTTAGAGGACATACTTCTGGTCTTTGCGTTCCCACATTCGTTGTGGATGCTCCGGGCGGAGGAGGTAAAATCCCTGTTATGCCTGATTATACAATTTCTCAAGGAAATAGTCGGGTTGTACTTAGGAATTTTGAAGGTGTCATTACTACCTATGAAGAACCTAAAGATTATGTACCAATTTGTCATTGTGAAAATTGCGAAAAACAAATTGGTGTATCAGCATTACTAAGTGGTGAAAAGATAACAATAGAACCTGAAGATTTGGAGAGAAATATCAGAAAAAGAAACTTATCCAAATGAAAAATTATTGATTTACATATTACACTCTTAATTATTTAACTCCCTTTTAATAACCGTTAATTCAAGCAATAATTTGATCAAATTAGCGGTTATATTTTATTCCACTCCTCTACAATTTAACTTCTCTCATATGAAATATATATTTTTAAGTGTAGTATAAATATTTAAGTTCTAATTAAACTCATTAATGTAGAACAAAAGAATTTGCCGTGTTCCTATTAATTAAAAGATCTTGTGAGTAAGTGGTTATCAAATGACTAAAATAATAAAAATGAGTTTTTCATTCAAACTTAATGAAGATTTTGACCAAAATTCAGATATTTTTAAGAAATTCTTAGATACTGTCATAAACAATTTTAAGAACGAGTTCCAAATAGAAGAAGAATCGGAAAAAAAGTTCTCTTTTATCGAATATTAGTATTAAAAAAGATTCAAATTAGATATCTTGAAGTATTTTGGGATGATCTTGTACAAAATCTTGACCTTTTTCAGATAATTTTAAAAAGTAATTTATACCCTTAGTTTTTTTAACATCAATTTCTACAAGTTTCAAAAGTTTTAGAAATTTACAATTCCTCAATAGGGTTGTACCGTTTGTGTTTAACTTTATAGATAATTCTGATGGAGTATGAAATTTTTTATCTTGGAGGGCATATAATATTTTTAGCTTTAAAATATCACTAATCAAATATGTTATCTTTTCCATAAAATTATGATAATTGTTATCATTTTATAAAATTCCTAATGAGATCATTATAAATCTAATTATATCTTATGAAATCTAACTATTTCATTAGACATTATTAAATCTTAACAAATCAAATTTTCACCAGAAAATAAAAAAATAAGGTGGGATTTGATTAAATTAGTTTTAAAAAATGAAGAAATCTATAAATTATTTAAAATAAAGATAGAAGAATTTCCAAAGTATACAACCCAAATAATGAATCTAGCAAATCAAAATTCACAAGGTACTAGACCCAAAGTTGTAGGTCAACTATCAGAATTAATCCAACACTTTGAGGGTGAAACATTTGAAGATTGGGTTTCTTGGTATGAAGAAAAATATCCCACTGCTATATCTAATGCTGTAAGTAGAATTAGCGTAATGGTGGAGAACCTTAAGCAAGCAATTCATTTAATTAATGACGAAATGATTGAAAAATGGGCTAAAGATTTAGTATATAATAAAACTTTCTTCGGATTAAAGATTCAAAACATCATACTCAAGAAATTAGGAGAGGATTTAAAAGTCAAAACAAGATTAGCATACCCGGAAGAAGAATCAAAGAATATTGATGGATTTATAGACGAAACTCCAGTTCAGATAAAACCTATTACCCACAAGCAAAAAAAAGCATTACCTGAAGAAATCAATATTGATATCATTTATTATGATAAAAAAAAGGATAGGATTAATTTTGAGATTCCGGATAAATTCTATAAAACTAAAAAACAAACTACTCTATTTTAAAATTTAGGAAATCCACTTATCCAACGCAGATTTCTTTTCTATTAATTTTTTGTTATTTAAGTCATCCGATGTTGAATTATATTCAATTTGCTTATATTTCAATACAAATTCTTGGTCAATCTCTTTAATTGATTTTAGTATATTAATTTTTAAATCCTTTTCTTGACTCGTAATAACTGAGACATTTAAGTTTTCATTTATATATTTTGTCGGTCCCTTTTCATTTATTCTTTCAGTGATAAATGAAATATGGGAGTTAAGCCTATTTTCAATATATTTATTTCCAAATGGAATTACTTGAAGAAACCGTTCTTTAATATTCTCTTTTAAATTCTTATCGATTTCATATCCAATACTATTTCTCTCTGAAACCATAGCTGCCAATGAGCTCGTTCCAGTCCCAAGAAAAGGATCAAGAATCGTGTCATTCCTTACTGAAAACATGTTTATTAATCTAAATGCTAGTTCGAATGGGTAAGCCGCACTCCTTTTACGAGTTTCTTTATTGTTTAGTCCCTGTGAAATTCCTTTAAAATCCCATAAATCTGAAAACCAAATATTTCTTTCTTCCCAAAAATATGCACTTTCTCTTCTATTTTCCTTTAAAGCTTTTGATTTAAATTCTCTTTTTTCACCCTTTCGGAAAATCAAGATATATTCGTGTTCTAGTGTAATATAAGCTCCAGGTGGAAACATTCCTGACCCCATAAATTTATTTGGTGCATTAGTTTGTTTCCTCCATAATATTTCGGGTAGATTTTGGAAACCAAGTTTTTGAAAAGCATTAATAATTCTTGAATGAGAGGGAAAAAGTTGAAAGTTCTTATTTACTGTTCGCGTAGTGTCTCCTATATTGATGCAAATTATTCCACCTGGTTTCAAAATTCTATATAATTCGGACCATACTTTATCAAGCTCCTTATGCATCTTTTCAAATGCTAATGAAGCATCTCCAACTTCCAAAGCTACTTTAATCTCTTCATTCTGAAGTGCAAAAATCTCATCCCACATTTCTATCATCGGATAAGGAGGTGAAGTGATAACTAAAGCAATAGAACTGTCTTCAATTTCTTCCATTTTTTGTGCTTTCTTATAATAAACCCTATGGCATGTTGGCATTTCGTAGCTTTCGTATTTGTTAATTTATAAAATATTCTTGAATTATTTCTCAATAAATATTTCGTGATTTTATAATTAATCAATAGAGGAATGTAAGAAAAAAAAAGTTAAGTAAAAATAAAAAATAATTATTAAGTTAAAAATAGGCGAGTATTAAACCTGTAAATATGAGGAACATTCCGATTCTTAATAGAATTTTAATGGTTCTATAATAAGTTTTTTCAGCTTTCATTTTATAAGTTAAAAACATAGCTATCCCAAGTAAAATGACGGTAATAATGACTGGAATCATGTAAAACAATATACTAAGTAAATACACAAAATCTGGGATGAATGGAAGGATGAGTAAGAGTACAACTACCAAATCTAAGATAAATGAAACCTTCCGAGTTCTTTCAACGCCTAAAATAGTGGCAAGAGAGAAAACACCTGCTCTGGTGTATTTTTCTTTATTCTTACTTTCATTTATCAAATCTTTGGAGAATTGCAATAGAAAAATAGCTCCAAAGAATATAAAAATCGAGAATGGTATAATACTACTATTAATTGCAGCTCCATAAATTATCCCAAATGAAAAAGATAAACTTATAAGAATATTAGCAAGTAGGGTCTTTCTATTCCACGATCTACCATAAAATACTGAAAGAAACCACACAACACCAATAATAGCTAATAGGAATACATTCAATACTTCTAAATTATAGTAAATTGTATGGACAATTGATGTTATAAATGCTATAACATATATTACTGCACTGCTTATTTCTAACTTTTTAGATTTTAACGCCTTTCTCTCATTCGGTGATTCTTCAATCTTGAGAATTAATGCTACTAACATTCCTGAACACGAGATTAAAAAGTAGATGGGTATCCCAAAATAGATATTTATATTAAACCGACCAACTCCGATTCCCCAACGCGATATTAATGTTCCGATGAATGCTAAAACACCTCCTTTAATCCAATTAAAAATTTTCATTCCATAGATATAGTCTTTTCTATTCATTTTGTTCACCTATTAAATTATATTTCTGTATATGTCCTCGTAGCATTTTCAAAATCTAGCACTAATTTCATGTTCAAATATTCTATTGTAGTTCTTAACGTGTTAAATTCTTGATGACAGAAATCATTGTCAAATTTAGCATAAGATCCTAAGTCAACAGGTACTCCCGCAACAGTCATAGGTCCATTCCATGCTACTTTTACTAAACCTTGAGTAGGAGACACGTATTCTATATTATACCCAACAGCTAAATGTTGAACACTTACTTGTGTTGCTAATAACGAAGATGTAAAATTTTCGAATGTACCATAATCATCAACACTTCCAAGTTCTACAATAAAAGCATTTGTTTTGCCAGCTGATCTAAGTTCATAATCTGTTTCCCAATATGTAGGTTCGTCAGAATATAAAGCGACATAACCACCCGATCTGCTTCCAAATATCCACTTACCTTGTTGAATTACTTCATCAAATGCCCAACGAGGAAAATAAGTCTGGATTACCGGTTCAAATTCTAAAAGGAGATATACTAATTCTAAGATTAAGGACTGAGAAAGGCGATCATATTGAATAACGCCCACATTTTCATAAAATGTTGCTCTAGGATTAAATCCCCCTACATAATCCTCCATACGAAATCCTCCTTGTGAATTAGTAAAAATATAAGCATATTCATCTAAAGAAGCTTGCCATATATATTCTTGATATCCACCCATCCCTTTCTGATGATCTTGGGCTCCAGAAAGCTGATAATATGGCGTACGGTATGTATATGTATTTACTTCCTCAAGTACTACCCCTTCTGTAGCTTCTTTCAGAAACGTGCAGAGTTCTGGAAGGCTCATTCCATAAATATCCGCAGCAACTTTTATTAGATCTACAAGCATTTCATCATTAAATACTGTATCATATCCCAAGTTGTAATATTCGGTTAAATTTAATGAAGGTTCAATAGTTTCTCCTGTAAAAACTGCTGACATTGGCCACCAAAACATCATATCATCTTCAGATTCGTAACCAAATCCATAACTTGGTCCATCTGCTATATTGATACTGTTTCTATCTTTATGCTCATTGTAATCCAAGGTTACATTAGCAATCGCTTCTAAAATTGGAGGAGGTAAGTATTTATCACTGGTAGATAAGGCTACTGCTGACATGCTACTACCTGCATTTGGATCGTGGTATCCGACTCCAAGTAAAATCCATGCTGCTTCTGCAAAAGAAGCTCTTGAAGGAAGATCAGTTAAACTAGTTCCCACTTTTTTATTATCCTCAGTACGACCATTCGTTGTGGCATATGCCCCCTTAAAATAGTTGTTCGCGAAATCAAATGCGAAAAGATCTACTAACATCGCAGCTTTTGTAGCAGTATCATTATCTTTAGCAAATTCGACCAAATTCAGTAAGGCCATTAAATCCTCTTCATAATAAATATCAGAATGCCATTCCGAAAAACCATAACGCGATCTCCATTCAATCCATCTATTAATTAATGGTAAAACACGATTTACATGTTGTGTTCCATTCATACCAGAATTTATAAATGTTTCATTAGGATAAAGTTGTCCTGCGAGTAACTCACACGAGTGAAAGAGTATCATGTGATTCTCAGTCCACATTATCATATCGGATGGACCAGGTTCTGTAAACCAGTACTTAAAATTGAGAATCGCATTTTTTAATTGGAGCTTAAAAGTTGGGTCTAAGACCTCAGTAACATTATCAAGGTACATGGTTCTTAATATTCCCGCCATCCCAAAGTCTGCAGTATCTTGTCTGTTATTTATCTTGTTTAATGAACCCGTAAAGGAATCTTCATTTACCGACGTATTTAAATAAACTCGAGTGGACTGAGCATAGAATCCATTACTTAGATTACTATCGTGCAAATATATATTTTTTCGACCTTCATATCCGATGGTAGCATTAACAATATCATTCAAATGTTCATATGAACTAGGTAAATCGTTTACCCACCTTCTTCGGGCTTCATTAGAATTAGGAATTACTCCGATAATTGAAGGTATTACCAGCAAAACCGAGATTACCAATACTGTAGTAATATGCTTCTTAATTATTGTTTTCATGATTTTTTCTAACTGATTATTTGTTGTATAAAATTTATCATTAGAATTTTTAACTTTATCTGTTTAAATCATTTCAATTAGAATTAATTATTATTGTATACATTCTTTTTTATCTTATATTAAATAGAAACGATTGCTAAACCCCTTTAGAATGGATTTTAACGATTTAATATTAGAAGAAATAAAAAAATACAAGATAATTTCAATTATTGGTCTTGCGAAAAATGTAAGTAAAACAACGACCTTAAATCATATAATCCAACTTTTAAAAGGAAGAATTCAGTTGGGTCTCACATCTATTGGACGTGATGGGGAAGAATATGATGCTATAACGAGTCTACCTAAACCACGCATTTTTATCGAGAGAGGGACTATTTTTGCAACTGCATCCCAAAGTCTAGAAAATAGTGAAGTTGAATTTGAGATAATTAAAAAAACTGGGATGAATACACCAATGGGAGAGATTAAAATTGTTAAAGCCTTGAATGGTGGATTAGTTGAAATTGCAGGACCTTCCATTAATTCAGAATTAAAACTGATATGTAATAATTTACTTGAATTGGGTTGTGCCTTAGTACTGATCGATGGAGCCTTCGATAGGCGTTCTTATGCATCTCCCTTGATTTCTCAAGCAACAATTTTATCTACTGGAGCATCAGTTTCTAAAAAGATACAAGACGTAATTGATGAAACTCACCATATTGTCAGCTTATTAACATTAGAAAGCGAAAATAATTCTCAAATTATAAATTTGGCTAATGAAATCATTTCCAAAGCAAAAGTGGGGATTATTAATGAAGATAATTCTATCAAATTTTTAGAATTATTAACCGCATTAGATTCCATCAATGAGATCTTACAAAGCCTTAATGATAAATCTAAATATCTCGTGATTAACGGAGCTATTACGGATGATTTCATCGAGGATTTGATGAAAAAAACAGAAATTTATAAAACTATTACTTTATTAGTTCCTGACACAACAAAATTATTTCTAAGCAAATCACCATATGAGAAGTATTTGAAAAAAGGAGGAATAATAAAGGTATTAAATAAAATTAACCTTATTTTGATTACGATCAATCCAACTTCGCCATTAGGATATGAATTTGACAAATTTAAGTTTTTAAACGATTTAAAAAAAGGAATTACTATTCCGATTTATGATCTCGGACCGAGTGAATACTAAAATATAATTTATGTGATTTCTTACCTAATATATAATTTTTAAAAAAGTTAATTTCTTTTTGAGGTTCAACAAATATGATAACAACAAGTAAACTGAATTTAGATTTTGAATTAGTCGAAAAAGCGAGAAATGTAGCCAAAGTAATTGCTAATGATACTCAAACATTTATAAATGCCCATACTACAACTACTATTGAACGAACCATCTGTCGATTATTAGGAATTGATGGTGTTGACGAATTTGGAATTCCACTACCCAATGTAGTAGTTGATCACGTCAAAAAAACAGGAAAAATAGAGAAGGGTGTTGCATTATACCTTGGGAATGCAATTATACATACAAAGTTATCCCCCCAAAATATTGCAGAAAAAATCAGTCAAAACCAATTAAACATCACGGATATTCCAATAAAGGGCTTATCTGAGATAAAAGAAGTATTATCTTCAATTGTACAGAAAAATTTAGATATAATCAGGCGAAACAAGCAAAAGAGAGAAAAATTAATTCAAAGATATGGAGAAAAAACCCAACCCTTAATTTACATAATTGTTGCCACAGGAAACATTTTTGAAGATATAGTCCAAGCTCAAGCAGCTGCAAGACAAGGTGCTGATGTTATTGCTGTTATACGATCTACTGGGCAGAGTTTATTAGATTATGTTCCTTTTGGTAGTACGACTGAAGGATTTGGAGGAACTTATGCAACGCAAGAAAATTTTCGTCTAATGAGGGTTGCTTTAGATCAAGTCAGTGAAGAAGAAGGTAGATATATTAGGCTTACAAACTATTGTTCGGGACTTTGCATGCCTGAAATTGCGGCTATGGGTGCTTATGAAAGATTAGATATGATGTTAAATGATGCTTTGTACGGTATTTTATTTAGGGATATAAATATGCAAAGAACCTTAATAGATCAATATTTTTCAAGAATGATAAATGCATTTGCTGGAGTAATAATTAATACGGGGGAGGATAATTATCTTACAACTGATGATGCTTATGAAGCGGCGCATACAGTATTAGCATCACAGTTTATCAATGAGCAGTTTGCAAAATTAGCAGGGCTAAAAGAAGAACAAATGGGCTTAGGACATGCTTTTGAAATAGATCCAGATATGGAAAATGGATTTATTTATGAACTTGCGCAAGCTCAAATGGCACGTGAAATCTTTCCCAATGCTCCATTAAAATACATGCCTCCCACAAAATATATGACGGGAAATATTTTTAAAGGTCATGTCCAAGATGCCTTATTCAATATCATTACTATCCTAACCAACCAAAGAATTCATTTATTAGGGATGTTAACAGAAGCAATTCACACCCCATTTATGTCTGATCGAGCATTATCTATTGAAAATGCACAATATATCTTTAAAAATTTGAAAGATTTAGGTGATGATATTATATTTAAAGAAGGCGGGATAATGCAACAACGTGCTAATGATGTATTAAATAAAGCCCTTGAACTTCTGATAAAAATTGAAAAGGAAGGACTTTTTAAAACTATTGAAAAAGGTATTTTTGCTGGAATCAAAAGGCCGATTGATGGTGGGAAAGGATTGGATGGCGTAATTAAAATAGATAAAGAATATTTTAATCCCTTTTTGAATTGTATGTTACAAGAATTAAATTTAGGAGATGATAAATAAATGGGTGGTGGATTATATTCTACTGACAAGAAAGAATTCGATACTAATTTAGATCTAACTCGAATTAAACCTTATGGAGATACAATGAATGATGGGAAAATTCAAATCAGTTTCACGCTTCCAATTGAAGATGGGGATAATGCAATTTATGCTGCCATAGAACTATCTAAAAAAATGGGTATAGAAGACCCTTCAGTTGCTTACCACAAATCTCTCGATGAAAACTTTACCTTTTTCATTATATACGGAGAACTTATTCATTCAGTTGATGCAACTAAAATAAAAGCTAAATCAGTAAAAGTTGAATCAATGACAATTGAGGAAATAAATCAATACATTGAGGAAAATATCAAACGAAAATTGATAGTAATAGGTGCTACCACTGGAACAGATGCCCATACCGTTGGAATTGATGCAATAATGAATAGGAAAGGATTTGCTGGTCATTACGGACTTGAAAGATATGAAAAGATTGAAACATATAATATGGGATCCCAAGTATCTAATGAAGAATTTATAAAAAAAGCAATTGAACTTAAAGCTGATGTATTATTAGTTTCTCAAACCGTAACCCAGAAAAACATACACGTTGGAAATTTAACTAATTTAGTTGAATTATTAGAAGCAGAAGGAATACGCGAAAAAATTATACTAATTTGCGGAGGGTCGAGGATTACGAACGAGTTAGCAAAGGAACTAGGTTATGATGCTGGTTTTGGTCCTGGGACTTATAGTGACGTTGTAGCTACTTTCTTTATAAAAGAAATAGTTAGACGAAAGATACTATGATATAATTCTAACATATTTACCATATATATCTAATATGAATATAATGATTATGATTGGAAAGGAGTTCATCCTCATACTCCTCTTGACCATGATAAATGAATCTATAGAATCATATAAATTAGTTGTAATTAGATCAGCTGCGGAGTTCAATTATCTTAATTATGGACTATAGATGGGGTTGATTGTATTTTAGTAGAAGATATTAAGTTCGACCCTACTTGTTTTAAATTGAGTTAGCATAATTAAATATTAGCTTTAAACATTCCTTCTAAATGATGATTCCCATAACTTGGTGCAACAACATCTTCATTCATAAAACGGCTCATAAATTTTAGTACCGTATAGGTTTTAAAAGAATATAACCTAACCATTCCAAGCAATAATTTCACTAAAAATGAGGGAAGATGAATAATTTTAGGTTTTATATCAAGAACTTCAAAAGCCAGTTTTGCAATATCATTGATCTTCATTATATCAGGTCCACCAACAGGAATTATTTTATCCACATCATCGATATGATCGTAAAAAAATTCGGCTAAATCAAGTGGATCAATAGGATTCATAGAATTATTTCCATGTCCAAGTAAGATTATTCTTCCTTTTTTAGCCATCTTAAAGAATTCAAGAATGTCTGAAAAAAAGCCTGTTGGTCGTATTATAACGTACGGAATCCCACCTTTTTTAAGTTCACCTTCAAATTCATGTTTTGCGTAGTATAACGCAATATCTAAGTTGTGTTCCACCCCAAAACCTGAGGTATATATGAATTTTTTAACATTACTTCTTTTTGCTTCGAGCAGAAGATTTAGGTTTGCTTGGTAGTCTATATCCATGAATGATACTTTATCTTTTTGCCTAGTGATACCTATTGTTGTAATTATTGCTTCAAATCCATCTAAGATTCCGGTTAATTCTTCGGGACGAGTCACATCAGCTTTAGTAATTTCAAATAGTTTATTAGATTTGTAAATATTAAGTACTTCGGGATGACGAGCAAGTGCTCGAATTTGAAATCCTCTTTTAATACCTACTTCTACAAGTGCTTTACCGAGATGACCTGTGGAGCCTGCAATTACTATTTTCGTGGGGGAACTCATATATTAATCTTATTCCTATTTAGTATATAAGTTAATTGGTTTTAATTTTAATTTGAAAATTAATACTAAAAATTCTTAATTCCCCCAGATTAGATATTTATTTATAAATAACAATAAGGATCCACATCCCTAAGATTCCTGCTATTATTCCAGAATATCGTGAGACTTTTGTGAGATTTCCACAATCTACTTCTCTGACATCTCCGATCATTACTAAAGTAAATAGAGAAGGATATTTATAATCCATCGATCCAAAAGGATTAATCCTTTTAGCACGTTTTTTTATTCATGAATATCTCAATAAAAAGAAAATGAATTATTGAATTAAACCATTTCAGATTTACTCGTCTTAAAACGACGAATTATCATTTCAATATTGGCTTTATATTTTAAATAGACAAAAGGAGAGGTATAAAATACTATAGAAATTATAATATAATAATTAGTTATTTCAAAAAGTGAAAAGGTATTATGGTGAATCAATATATTTTAGCGCATGATTTGGGAACAACCGGTAATAAAGCAGTTCTTTTCGATTTAAAACTGAATGCAATTCATTATGAAAAAGTATCCTATCCTATTTACTATCCAAATGAAGGTTGGGCAGAGCAGGAACCCGAAGATTTTTGGAATGCTGTAAAGAAATCTACAAATGAGATTATAAAAAATGCTAATATTAATAAACAAGATATAATTGCAATGGTCTTCGACTGTCAAATGAACTGCACCATCCCCATCAACCAAGAAGGAAATGCATTAATGAGATGCATAAGTTGGCTCGATACAAGAGCATCGATAGTAACTCGTAAATTTACGAAAGGGTTAATAAAAATTGCGGGATTCGGGTTAAGAAAGTTACTCCTATTCATTAAGGTCACAGGAGGGGCTCCAGGTGTGAATGGTAAAGATCCCATTTCTCACATCTTATGGATTAAAGAACATGAACCAGAAGCCTATGAAAAAACATATAAGTTCTTGAGCGTGAAGGATTTTGTTATTTATAAATGTACCAAAAAAGCAGTTACTTCTCGGGATTTAGGTCATACTTCTTGGATGATGGATAGTAATCCCGAAAAGTTCCGTTGGTCTGATAAAATTCTAAAAAAATTTAAAATTGATATTGAAAAGTTGCCCGAGATCAGAAGGTCAGTTGAAAAAGCAGGAGATTTAACCAGAGATGCTGCACAGCTACTTGGATTGGTCGAGGGAATCCCAATATTCGTCGGTTCTGGAGATTTGACTTCAGCAGCAATAGGTTCTGGAGCGATTTTAGATAATCAACCAATCATTTGCTTAGGAACTTCTGATTGGGTTGCAGCACATACATCTGAAAGATTAAAGGATCTTATACATTATACTGGAAGCATTAGTTCAGCTCAAGATAACTATCTATGCATTTCCAAGCAAGAAACTGGGGCTGCTTGTCTTGATTGGATTGTAAATCAAATGTTTAAAGATAAAGTGGAAGAATATAAAGGAGATCTAAAAGGATTATACGAATATTTGAATTCAATGGTTAAATCTAGCCCTGTGGGAGCGAAGAGCCTAATATTTACACCATGGATGTTTGGAGAAAGAAGTCCTCTAAACGATCCTAAGGTCAGGGCGGGTTTTTATAATCTAAGTCTCAACCATACCAGAGAAGATCTACTTCGTGCGATATATGAAGGAGTGGGTTATAACATTAAATGGGCATTGCGAATTATTGAGAAACTCGTAGGTGAAACTAAAACGATCAATCTCATCGGAGGAGGAGCTAATTCTGAAATATGGTGCCAAATATTATCCGATATTTTAGATAGAAAAATAGTGCAATTGTCAGAACCTGATTTAGCTGGAGCAAAAGGTTCAGCTATAATT
>Ga0307445_10000580_pt1 | contig 20012 bp, 11 predicted proteins | sample SalMarSW160330MG_FD_202147 | JGI IMG/M metagenome (GOLD analysis project Ga0307445, IMG submission 202147) | Salt marsh sediment microbial communities from the Plum Island Ecosystem LTER, Massachusetts, United States - SW1603-30 | ecosystem: Environmental > Aquatic > Marine > Intertidal zone >... | reverse complement strand
TGTGTTGTAATTAATTACTGCTTGTTGATATCAAATACCGGTTCTTTCAGCCTGGCATTCCAGTCCCTGCCGTCAAGGGGGTAAACCAGGTGCGTCTCTGCCCAATGCTCCCAGGCACCGGCCATTTCTCCTGCAAGTTCCGGGTATTGTTCAATAAGGTTTTGGGTTTCACTCCTGTCCATTTCCATATCGTAAAGTTCCCAGGGACCCGTGAATGGGTATTGCGTGGAACCGGCAGAAACCAGTTTCCATTTTCCCTGCCGGACTGCCCGGTTGGCTTCGTGTTCCCAGAAGATCTGCCTCTTGTCAAGTGAATCCCCGAGGAAGGTCGGGAATAGGCTGAGGCCTTCAAGCGGGTAAATTTTACTTCCCCCGAATTCTTCGGGGTAGACGGCACCGGCTACTTCAATAAAGGTGGGTATGATATCCTGGATGCAAGCCGGATCCGTCCGGTATGATCCTGTCTCTTCCAGACACTCCGGCCAGTGCACGATCAGGGGTGAGGCTATGCCCCCCTCATGGGTCCAGTGCTTGAACCTTCTGAACGGGGTATTGCTGGCATTGGCCCAGGGAAGCCTGTAGCTTTCGAATGAAGCGGGACTGCCAAGGGCTGTTGTTGATTTGTCCCGGCCTGAGGAAATGTACTCCGCACAGCCCCCATTGTCCGCCAGGAAGACGATGAGGGTATTATGGATCTGTCCCAGTTCATCCAGCACACGGATGATCTTCCCGACATTCTGATCCATTTCGTCGACCTGGGCTGCATATACGGCCATTCTTTTTGCCATGTCCACTTTCTGCTCATCGTCAAGATCCACCCAGTTCCCGGCTGAAGTATCCCTTTCGGAGAGTTCCCAGTCATCATGCAGGATCCCCAGGCTTTTCATTTTTTCGAACCTGGATGCACGTAGTTCATCCCATCCCCGATTGTAGACGTCCATGTATTTATCGATCGTGCTGTCCCTCGCATGCAGCGGCCAGTGCGGTGAAGTAAAGGCAACATACAGGAAGAACGGTGAGCGTTTTGCCCTTTGGGCATGATCCTTAATGAATTTCACCGCGTTGTCGCCTATCGCATCCGTATAGAAAAAATTCTCTCCCGGCTCCACCGGATCATTGTCACGAACAAGCGATTCCGGGTCGTAGTAACTTCCCCCCCCGAGCAGGGTTCCGAAAAAACGGTCGAAACCCCTTTGAAGGGGCCAGCTGTTTTTAGGTCCCCCTTCACGCGTATGGGCATCCAGGGTCAGGTGCCATTTGCCGCTCATATAGGTGGAATATCCTGCGGTCCGCAGCACTTCTGCTATGGTTCGGCAGTGATCGTTCAGTTCGCCGGTATAACCTTCATGACCGAGGTCCCTGATTGTCATCCATCCCATCCCTGCCTGGTGGGGTGCAAGTCCCGTCATCAGGCTTGCCCTGGTGGGACAACAACGCGCCCCGTTGTAGAACTGGGTATACAACAGGCCATCCCTGGCAAGTTTATCAAGGTTCGGGGTACGGATCTCCCCGCCGTAGCATCCCAGGTCCGAGTAACCCATATCATCGGCCATGATGAGCACAATATTCGGAGGCGCGGGTCTGCCTGATCTACCCTGGCATCCGTCCATGGTCAGGCCGGCCGCCGAAATGACCAGGATGACCATGGCAGCCGTTATGGCCGGAATTCCGGGTGGTTTGAATCTGCGGATCATTCTACCAGTATGGATTTTGCTTCATGTTGGGGTTAACGTCAAGTTCCCTCTGCGGAATGGCCATGTATTCCCGCCCCGGGGTATCGTAAAGTCCCGCCAGCTCAGAGTCATGTGTAATGAGCTCATCCAGCATGGGATTCGGTCCTTTTGTGGCATCCAGCCAGCCCCAGCGCAGCAGGTCCACATACCGCTGGCCTTCGAAACAGAATTCCACGGCCCGTTCATGGGAGATCTGCATCCGCATTTCCTGTTGTGTCATGTTCGGTTTCCTGGTGGCCAGGTCAGGCAGGTTGGCCCTGTCCCTGACCATCTTGATGTAAGGGTATGCCTCATCGGTCCTGCCCAGTTCATTCAGGCATTCCGCGTAAAGAAGGAGAATGTCTGAATACCGCAGGATCCGTTCATTGATCTCCGAGCGCCATTCGACTTCGTTTGGATCGGTGTCGTCGTTCAGGTATTTCCTGAGGTGGATGTTAGTTGCATTGCCGGATTGCTGGATCAGTCCCGCACTCGCCCACGACTTGCCATACACCATCGATCCCGGGTAGTCATAGAAAAAATTTGCCCTCAACCTGGGATCGGGTCCCCCGTCAAGTGCTGAATCCTGCTGGTATTCATTGAATATCCAGTCGGTGGGTGTTACGTCTCCCCAGCCGAAGCCAAGGGGAGCATAGGTCCGGGCCTTGCCCGATGTCTTGCTCCAGTCCGATGCCGGTTCACCTGTCCAGCCCAGGGTGGTCCCCCCCAGGCTCTTGCTGAACTGTATCTCGAACAGGGATTCCGAATTGTTTTCGTTTTTGGTGGTGAAATTATCCCGGTAGTCCGCAACCAGGCTGTAATTGCCGTATTGCTGTTCTATGATCCTTTTCAGGAGGGGTTCGGCCAGGGCCCATTCATGGTTATACATGTAGGATTTGGCCAGGAAGCCGGCGGCAGCGCCCTTGGTGGCACGTCCCATATCCGATGCAGGGTATTGCTGCTTGGTGGGAAGGACGGCCATTGCCTCGCTGAAATCCTTGTAAACCTGTGCCCATATTTCCCCGGAGGTGGCCTGGTGCGGATAAAATTCCTCCGCGGTTTCCGGGACCTTCAGGATAAGGGGAATGTCCTTGAACAGGATGGTCCCATGATAATAATACAGCGCCCTGAGGAACTTGGCTTCGGCAATGATCCGGTTCTTCAGGGTTTCATCCATCCCGATGCCGGGCACGTTTCCGAGCACCTGGTTGGCACGCCATACACCCTCGAAAACAATGTAGTAGGGGGTATAATAGCAGGGATTGTCGGGCTGTGCGACGTAGATGACCACCCACTCGATCCACCAGGGACTGGTATTGTAGATGTCGTCTGCCCTTTCATCCATGATCCAGGGATAAAGACGCATGTACAGCCCGTCCATTGTAAGGGACTGGTACGTCGAATTGATGGCTTTCAGCGCATCGTCACCGGTCTGCCAGAAGGTACCGGTTGTCTGCTGGTTCGGATTCTCACGTTGCAGGAAGTCCTCTCCGCATGAAAAGCAAATCAGAAGCAGACCAAGGCTTAAAATATATGTTGCTTTTTTCATGATGATGTGTTTTTCAGGTTTCAACTGGACTAGAGGGAAATTCTGATACCGGCAAGGAAGGTCCTCGGGGAAGGATAGGACCCGTTGTCGAGTCCCCTGTAAAACAGCCCGTCGTTCCCGATATCGGGGTCATAGCCCTTGTATTTGGTAATGGTAAACAGGTTCTGGGCCGCAATGTACAGCCTGAGCTCGGTCACTCCGGGTATCTTGTTCAGGATGTTCTGGTTGAAATTATACCCCAGCTGTACGTTCTGGATCCTCCAGTAGGCCCCGTCCTGGACGATCCTCTGCGACATCCGGTTGTTCTGGTTGGGATCGTTCACGGTCGGCCGCGGCCATTCATTGGTTGTACCCCCGAGAGCGGGCTGGGCCGGATCGATAAGCCTCCAGAAATTTTCATAGCTTTCCACGGAGTAATTCCCGTATTTCATTTCGTTCATGATCCCGTAGATGCGGTTGACAATTTTATTGCCCCAGGCACCCTGCATGAAGATCGAAAGGTCGAATCCCTTGTATCCCAAGCTAATGTTCATCCCCCCGGTCACCTTGGGAATGGCCGATCCGAGGTACATGCGGTCGTCGTCGTTAACGATGCCGTCGGGCTCACCGGTAAGGTTCCCGTCCGCGTCACGCCCGTTCCAGTCCAGGAACTTGATATCACCCGGCCGCGCCGTCTGTGCTGCACTGCTGTCGAGTTCAGCCTGGGTCTGGAATATCCCGATCATTTCCCACCCGTAGAGCTGGCCGATCGGTTTCCCGACCTCGGTGTTGCTCATCCAGGTATTGACCGGTATATCGATCCTGCCCAGTTTAAGGACCTCGTTCTTCAGGGTGGTGGCATTGGCGTTGATCTCGTAGTAGAGATCGCCGGACCTGTGCTTGTAGGACACATAGAATTCCAGTCCCTTGTTCGACATGGAAGCCGAGTTCTGGTAAGGATCGGAGTTGGACCCGTTGGAAAGCGGAAGGGGCAGCTGGAAAAGCAGGTCTGTTGCCTCGTTGTAGTAATAATCAAATGAAAACTCCAGGCTGTTCTGCAGGAAGGCAGCATCCAGTCCCGCGCTCGAGGTGGACTTCTCCTCCCAGTGAATGTCGGGCGTTGCCAGACGTGTCTGTATGCTCGCCGGGGGAAGTGCATTCCCGATCACATAGGTGGTATACTGGTTCAGGTAGGCGGCATACTGGTAATCCGGCACACTCTGCTCGTTCCCGATGACACCGTATCCCCCCCGGATTTTGAGCGAGCTAATGAAGTTGACATGGAAGAAATCCTCGTTGCTGATCTTCCATCCGACGGCGACAGAGGGGAAGTTTCCCCAGCGGACATCCTTTCCAAACCGGGAAGAGCCATCCCGCCTGAAGTTTGCCGTCAGGAGATACCTGTCGGCGTAGGAATAGTTCACACGGCCAAGCAGGGAGCTGATGGTATGTATCCTCTCTGTCCCGGTGACCGATTTGGGAAGATTGGGTCCCGCATCGATGACCTTGAAATACGGCGGCTGGTAACCTTCGGCATGCCCGGAGAGCTGCTGCCAGCGTCCGTACTGCGCGGTATAGCCTGCCAGGAGGTTAACACTGTGCTTCCCGAACTGCCGCGTGAAATTCAGGGTGTTTTCCATGAGCAGGGTGACAGCGTCTCCCCTGGTATCGTTCAGGTAGGCAATGTCGTTCCGGTAGCGATCCCCCACATAGAACAGCGGGAAGAAGTAGGTATCGTGCCAGTCCGTCCGGTCAAAACTGAGGTTCAGCCGGTAGGTCAGTCCGTTAATGATCTCCAGTTCACCGTATGCAACACCCAGGATCCGGTTCCTGAGGCTGTTGCTCTCGAAGAGGTTGTTGAACGCGATGATGTTGGGGATGATCTGGTCGTGGACATAATCCGATGCCCCGCCGTAACCCCCGAGGTTCCGGGAATCGTACACCCCGATGGTGGGTGCTCCCAGGATCAGGTCCACCATGGTATTCCCCCACTGCGAGGTGGTCAGGTTGATCTTGTCGGAGTGGCTGTAATAGACCGATTCGCCGAATTTGAACCTGCCCTGTACGTAATCGCTGTTGGCCCGGAAAGAGTAGCGCTTGTAACGGGGACCGGGACCCTGGATGGTACCCGTCTGGTCGAAATAGTTCATGGAAACATTATATGAGATGTTCTCGCTCCCTCCGGATAGCGACAGGTCATGCTCCGTGATGTATGCACTTTTCAGGGCTTCCTTCTGCCAGTCCGTGTCCAGGCTGTCGATGAAATAGATCGAAGTTGAATCGTTTGCCCGGGCAGGGTTCCAGAATCCCAGGTCATTCGAACGGGCAATGGTGTTCATTTCCTGGAACTGTACACGGTTGCACATGTCCATCCGTTTCACGATGTTCTGGATCCCGTAGCTCCCGTTATAGGTGATCTTCATCTTGCCTTCCTTCCCCTTTTTGGTGGTGATGATAATCACGCCGTTGGCCCCGCGGGCCCCGTAAATCGCGCAGGCGGAAGCGTCCTTCAGGACCTGGATGGATTCGATGTCGCTGGGCGAGAAGTCACTCATTCCGCTGACAGGCACACCGTCGATCACGTAAAGTGGTTCAGTATCGCGGAAGGACCCGATGCCCCGTATCTTGATCCGGGGGTTTGCGCCCGGCTCCCCGCTTGAGTGTACCGTCACCCCGCTGGCCTGGCCCTGCAGCACCTTTGAGATATCATTGGAGTGCACCTTTTCAAGGTCGTCGGCATTCACGACGGAAACCGCACCGGTAAGGTCGCTCTTCCGCTGTGTCCCGTATCCGACCACAACCAGTTCATCGATCGAAACGATTTCTTCCGTCATGTAAATCTCCAGGTAGGTGCGGCTGTTGAGCGGCACTGTCTGGGTATTGTAACCCACGAAGGAAAAAACCAGGACGGCATCCGGGCCATCCGTTTCAAGTGTGAATTCACCGTTCAGATTGCTCACCGCCCCGACGGTGGTTCCCTGGATAAGGATATTTACACCGGGAATGGATTCCCCCGAGGCGGCATCCGTGATCCTTCCCTTTACTGTCGTTTGCTGCGCTGCTGTTGCAGTAGGCAGTCCAAGGATAAGGAAAACACAGACGATGCGTAGGAAAGTCAAAACATAGTCTTTCATATCAAGGTAGGTTAAGTGATTAGTTTGCGCCGATCTGAACAAAATTAAAGCCATGCCATTCAAGGATGGTGGATTATCCTGTAATAATGGAGGATTAAGGCGGAATCATATTTGCTGATGCATGTATTCAGATGGAGTCTTGCCGAAAAATTTCTTAAAACAGCGGGTAAAATATTTGGGATCGTTGAACCCGACCTGGTAAGCAATTTCGGAGATCTTCCTGTTTCCATCCAGGATCAGTTTTGCCGAATGTTTCAGCCGGATGGAAACGATGAAATCATTGGCCGATTGCCCCACGATGGAGGTGAGTTTTTTATGCAGCAGGCTGCGGCTGATGTTAAGCTGTTCTGCGAGGGACTGTACCCCGAATTCAGAATTAATCAGGTTTTTTTCCACGATCTCCACGGAATGCCTGAGGAATTTGTTGTCGACGGAGTTGGTGGTGACTTTCCTGAGGTCAGCAATAAGGCTGGAGCCGAACAGTTTCCTTAATTTCTGCCGGTTCTCGATGAGGGTTTTGATCCTGGCCTCAAGGATCTTCAGCTCGAAGGGTTTGGTAATGTAATCGTCCGCCCCTACTTCCAGTCCCTCGATCAGGTCCTCCTCATCGGAACGTGCAGAGAGCATGACAAACGGGATATGGGAGGTCTGAAGGTCCGACTTGACTTTGCTGCAAAGTTCATACCCGTCCATCCGGGGCATCATGGTATCCGAGAGGATCAGGTCCGGGAGGTACTGCCGGGCCTTTTCCAGTCCCTCTTCCCCATCCCCGGCGGTCATCACCTCGAATTCCCGGTCCAGGCATCCTGACACAAACTCGCACAGCTCGTAATCGTCATCCACCAGTAATATCAGGGGCTTAACAGGTAGGTACGGTCCCACTGGAGAAGGGATCTTATGTTTCCGTTCGCTTTCGCTCCGGAAGTATTCAGACAGCAGGCTCGCACCCAGGTTTTCCCTTGGCACAAGGGAAGGCCTTTCGACCTTGCCGATGATCTCATGCTCCGAAAGGTATTCCCTGCCATAAGGGATCATGAACCTGAACTCGGATCCCTGTCCCGGCGTACTCCTGACGAAGAGCCATCCCCTGTGAGTCCGGATCAGTTCCTTGGTCAGGTACAGTCCAATCCCCGTACCGGGGGAAAATTCCGGATTGCCGACCGGGTTCCTGTAAAATCTTTTGAATATGTCTTTCAGGTATTCACTCTCTATCCCGATCCCGGTATCGCTGATCCCGATCGTGACGTACTTATTGTAGAGATCTCCTTTCTGCTTAACGATGGCCACATTCGTTTCCGGCAGCTGGGAAAATGATTCCGGATCGGACAGAGAGACCCTGATCGATATGCTTCCGTTTTCGGGAGTGTATTTGATCGCGTTGGAGACCAGGTTGTAAAAGATGATTTCCAGCTTCTCCTTGTCAATGAATGTAAAAAGGGATTTCCGCTCGGAGATGAACTCGTAACTGATCTGCCTCTGCCTGGCAAGGTCGCCGAAGGGCAGGGATATGTTTTCAAGGAAGGGTACAAGATCGAGCTCCACTGCCTTTATCTCGATGTTCCCTGTCTTAATGCGCCGGACCTCCATGAGCTGGTTGACCAGGTGCAGCAGCCTTTTTGCATTTCTCCTGACCAGCAACAACTTGGACTGGAGGGGATTCTTTCCGTCCATTTCGTTGATGATCTCATCAAGGGGGGAGATGACCAGTGTCAGGGGACTCCGGAATTCATGCGACATATGGGTAAAGAACCTCATCTGCTGCTGGTTTGCCTGCTGGACCTTTTTGTTCAGCTCCATCAGTTTGTCCCGCTGCTCAATGATCTCGATGTTCTGCATTTCAAGCTGCTTTTTCTGGCCTTCGATCTGCTGGGTTCTTTCCCTGACAAGGATCTCCAGCATTTTCTTGCGTTGTTTAAGGGCAACCGTCCGGTAACGGTTATAGGCCACCACCGACAGCACCAGGACGAGGAAGACCGAACCGAGAAACCACATCCTTTCCCATATGGGAGGTATGATGGTGATCCCGATGGACAGGGGTTCTCCGCTCCAGTCCCCCTCGATCAGCGCCGCATCGATCATCAGGATGTAATCCCCTCCCTTCAGGTTGGTATAGCTCACGTAGCGGCGTTCGGGTCCCAGGTAATTCCACCCCTCATCAAAACCCTGCAGAAAGTAGGAATACCGGATCTTGTCCGTCCGGTCATAATCCAGCGCCGAAAATTCAAAAGAGAATTCCCTGACCTTGTGGGGAAGGGTGATCCTGTCGGTCCGGGATATGGGCATATCCAGTACGACCCTGTCATAATATTCGCTGCCGATACCGACCGGCTGGTTGTAAATCCTGAAATCGGTAAAGGTAAGGTTGGGCCGGAACTCCCGGTCGATGATGTCATCCGGGTAAAAGGCAAGCAGGCCTTTCATGCCCCCGAAATACAGCTTGCCGTTTTCATTCCTGTAGCAGGCAGACCAGTAAAACTGGTTGTTCAGCAGTCCGTCTGACACCGAATAGTTTTTAAAGCTTTCGCGGACGGGATCGAATTTTGAAAGTCCGTTATCGGTGCTTAGCCAGAGGTTTCCATCCTTGTCCTCCAGGATGCCGTAGACAATATCATTCACAAGGCCTTCTTTCCTGGTATAGCAAATAAAACTCTCCCGCCCTGAAAGGGAATCGGTGACAAGTTTATTCAGACCGTTCCCGTATGTACCGAACCATAGTGTGCCCTGCCTGTCGAGGTAAATTGAAATGACATAGTTACCGCTGATCGAACCGGGGTCTGATCCGGCCTTGAGGTATCTTTTAATGTTGCAGTCGGAGGGATTGATTTCTCCCTGCACCCTGGCGCTTACCCGGTAGAGGCCCTCCTCGGTCCCCGCCCAGAGATTTCCCGCATTGTCAAACCTCAGGCATCCGACCCTGGAGATCTGTAAACCCGAATTATCGCCGTGCACGTGTTCAAACACCCGGCTGCCGGGCCTGTGAACGACGATCCCTCCCCTGGTTCCTATCCACAGGTTTCCTTTACCGTCCTCGATCATTGAGGAAACATAATTGCTTGCCAGGCTGTTTGGTTCCCCTGCCTGGTTCACAAAATGGGTGAATTTTCCACGGGCTTCATCACGGGGACTAAGCAGGTTGAGGCCGCTCCCCCATGTGCCGACCCAGAGGTAGCCCCGGCGGTCACGAAGGATCGAGGTTATGAAATCGCTGTTCAGGACATCGGGAACACCCGGCTGGTACCTGAAATGGGTATAGGTCCCCTTATGCTTGTCAAAACGGTTCAGTCCCCCTCCGGCCGTCCCGATCCAGAGGCTTTTACCGTCCTCCAGGATGGAATTGACGGTGTTATGGCTGAGGCTCTGTTCATTGCCGGGGAGATGCTCGTAGTATTCGAACTCGTTCTGGTAAATGTTGTAACGGTTGATCCCGCCCCTTTCCGTGCCTATCCATACATTTCCCACGTCGTCAGCGAGCACCGAGTTTACGAAATCGTTGTTGATCCCGCTGGAGGTGTTGATGTCGAAGGCATAGTTGTAAAAATCATTCCCTTCCGGGTTGTATATGCTCAATCCCCCGAGGGTGCCCACCAGGACATTGCCGTCCTGGTCTTCCGTAATGGAGTTGATGATGTTGTGGGCCACGGAAGATGCCTGGTCCGGAATATGATAATACCTCTCAAAGGATTCATGCTGAAGATCAAAACGGTTCAGCCCGGTGGATGTGCCCACCCAGAGATTGCCGGAGCGGTCAAGGAATACGGCCATTACCTCGTCACTCGAAAGGGTGGCCGGGTTTTCCGGGTTGCTCCTGTAAGCCATGAAGGAGCCTGTTCCCGGGTCATAGAGGTTCAGTCCCTGGTCCGTCCCCACCCATATCCTTTCGTACCGGTCCTGGTAGATGCAGTACACCAGGTTCCCGGAAAGGGACCCGGGTGTCCGGACGGCCAGGAAATACTGGTTTGTCCGTATCCTGCCCCCACTTCCATCAAGCGTGATCTTCAGTGCGCCGTTATCGGTCCCTATCCACAGGGCCCCCTCGTTATCGCAGATAATGGAATTAATGCTGAGGGATTGCAGGGAAAGGTGGCCGGCTGAATCACTGGTGACGGATATGAACCGGTCCTCCTCGAAAACATATACGTTCAGTCCCTCGCTGGTACCGATCCAAATGTTCCCGTACCGGTCCTCGCAGAGTGCCTGGACAAAATTATTCGAGATCGTATTCTCCTTCCCGGGAGATCTTTCGAAAACGGTAAACCGGTATCCGTCAAAACGGTTCAGCCCGTTCCGTGTGCCAAACCACATATAGCCACGGCTGTCCCTGAGGATGCAATCGATGTGGTTCTGCGACAATCCCTGGTCAGCCGTGTAGTAATGGAACCTGAAATCCCTCTTCTGGGCCGCGGCGGATCCGGGCAGCAGCAGGATCAGGGCAGTCAGTGCCACGAGGATGGTTCCGACATGTCTTTCTCGCATGGATCACGGCATTTACAGCCATGTCAAGATACAAAAAACAATCCATATAAATATACAATGAAAAACCCCCTGCCGCTGAAGCAGGGGGCCTTTCAATCAAACTTCGTCCGGATTTCTGCCCGTATTATTGCAGAACGGCAACTTTCCGTGAAATGAGTTGCTGTCCCTGCCGTACGTTAACCAGGTATATGCCTGAATTAAAGCTCCTGGATGGCAACTCTGAGATCTTGCCGGTCCTGAAGAGAAGGCTGCCCGTTATGCTGTAGACAGACACCTCGGTGACCGAACTTTCATCCACATTTGAATACATGATCTTTCCGAACTGCCCGTAGAGATTGATCGGGAGTTCCTTCACCAGGTTCCCCGTCCCCACGTTGCCTTCATCGAACAATGCACGCACCTCGGCATTGGTCAGTGCATCCCCGTAAATCCGGAAATCGTCGATCATCCCGTTAAAAAGGGGATCGGCCCAGTGGCTTTGTCCAATGACGTTGATTGAGGTATCGCCCGCCTGGATCTTCTGCGGGGTGACATAAACGGAGTCTTCGGCAGTAACCAGCTTGTCATTGACCCAGATCTTAAGGGAATCTTCCTTCAGGATCACGGCTGTAAAGTACCATTTGCCGGGAGTGACGGTATCGAAATCCATGTTGTTCCATGCCCCTAGATAGTCGTACCACTGGTCCGGCTCAAAAGCATGGAAAGTAACATGTAACTGGTGATCATCCCAGCCATCCCTCGGGCATAAATACATGTTCTTCCAGGCAGGATCAGCGATGCCCAGGCTGTAAACCCTCATCCAGACGCTGAGTGAATCCGTCTCCTTCATGTTGAACCAGCAGGTGATGGAAGTGTTTGTGTCTGCCGGATTGGTCCAGAGAACCGAAGGCAGTTTGACCGTACCCGAAATCCCGTCCAGCTTCATGACCTGTCCCCGCTGCGGATCGTCATTTACCCAGCTGACGCCGGCAGGACTCGGTACGCCGTGCTTACCGTTGACCACTTCCTGGGTATTCCCATCCAGTGGCCAGTGTGCTATCATCTGCGTTTGGGCAAAGCTTGTGCCTGCGCAAAAAAGCACGACCAGAATTGAAAGTAAAGTAATTTTCATAAGCATAAAATTTAGAAAGGTTTAAGACTATAACGGTTTAAAAATCAATTTTCTGGAAGTTATGCCATTTTCGGTAATTATCCTTAAGACATAGGTGCCGGCGACCCATTTCCCGCTAATGGTTATCCTCTCCTTCCCGGCTTGATTTTCCGAGTAAACCAGCCTGCCGTCGGTGGTCAGGATGTCGATCCTGCATTCCCCGGCTGGCAGATCCGGGTCAAACTCAACGTTCAGGTCCCCTCCCGTGACCGGGTTGGGATATACCCTGAAACCGGACAGGGGTTCTTCAATTCCGGGGACGGAAACGGTTAAAAAAGTGTCCGGGAGTGTCCATTTCTGCGCCGCCGTTCCCGAATAATAGTTTATGGCCAGCTGCGTCCCAGCATCCGTGGAGGAACCGGGGACTTCCAGCACCCTGTTCCCGTAATTGGAGGAAAATATGCAACTCATATCCGCAGTTCTTTCAATCCTCCATATCTGGCAGGAATTCCCGGCCGGCGTTCCAAGTCCGATCGGGGTACCCGCACTTGCCGAACAGGGACTTATCCCAGCGTTCAGGTTTATTCCCCCGGGCCAGATCGAATAAAATCCGTTGCTCACTGCCTGGAAGGTCCATTTCTGGGAAGGGGACATTGTGTAATTATTCTGGATGACGGGATCCTGATCCGCACCGGCACCGGTAAAGTCCCACGCAAGCCCGCTGTTATCGTTAACGATGGAATAGTGTCCGTCTTCCACCCAGTCGTTGGTGACCGTTGGCCATCCGTCCTCAGACCATTTGAACGTACCGATAGCCAGTTTGGCAGTCCCTCCGTCCGCCCCGTCATAATAATGGTAGGTCACGAACTCCGTGTTATTCTCAACGTAGACCCCGATGCAGCCTGGACCGATGAAACTCCCCGAGGTACTGGCGACGGTCGTGCCGCCTCCCTGGTAGCAATCGGTTCCGTTTTTATCCAGGAACGGACCCGTGGGTGAGGATGACCTGCCCACCTGGATGTAGTAGGTGCTGCTCGAACCCTGGCAGCACTGTCCCCTGTTGTAGAAAAGGTAATAATAATCCCCGTGGGAAATCATATATGACGCCTCTGTCTTGTAATCCCCCTTGCCGGCCACGGAAAAAGTGGTGCTGCCGGTGACCTTTCCCGAAACCGAATCGAGTTCTACCATGCGGATCCCGTCCCAGTGCGACCCGTAGGTAAGCCATATCTTACCCTCTTTGTCCCTGCGAACCGCCGGGTCAATACAGTTGTAATTGCTGGATGCGGTGGAATAGATCACCATACCTTCATCCTTCCAGGCATAGTCTGGGGAATCCGGATTGAGTGATTTGCTGCTGAGCAGGCCGATGCAGGATACGGTCGAGCCCCAGGAGGAACAGGAATAATACAGGTAATACTGCCCGTTCATGTACATGCAGTCCGGCGCCCAGAAAGTTCCTCCGAAATCCGGCACATAACTCGTCACCCAGGAGGGAAATGTTCCCGGGGTCAGTGGTGTCTGGCCCGTTGACCAGTTGACGAGGTCGGTCGAATACATGGAGTAGGGACCCCTTCCTGTGGTGTAAATCCAGTACCTGTCACCGCACCTGACAATGCCCGAGGGATCGTGCGCCCCGTACTGGCCATGCAGGGCATAGACGTTTGTTTTCCCGGCCGACATCAGGATGACCATGAAAAATCCATATAAGAGCTTCCTTGTAAAAATGTTTCGATTCGTCATAGATATATATGGAAAACTACAAATTCAAACAGACCGGAAGGAGGATTATATTGTAAAAAGGGTGGATAATCTTCTAATTGAATCAGTAATGCGGGTAAATGATCAGTACGTCACAATTATGGTTCGATTCGATGCGGCCGTTCATCGAATGTTCAAAATGCCGGTCGTAGGACACTGAATTGAAACGGGCATGGACAAAAACGAGCAGGTCCCCCGCATCGTATTCCCTGTCGTATGTCCGGTATTCAAAAAGCCTGCCGGCCTTTTCCCGGGCATTCATTTCCCTTATGGAATTCATGGTATCGGCAGAATCACAGTTGAGCCAGATCCTTGTTTTCAGTTTCCCGGCAAGAATGATCATGGTGTAAAGCCAGTCATTGAATCCATTTTCGAACCGGGCGTTCGGGGGACAGAAAAGATGGATCCTGCGGACCTCCCGGAAAGTGACCGGAACGTCCAGGACCATCACCATGGTCCCCGTTCTTTTCAGAAGGCCTTTCAGGATGGTCCCGAACAGGATCCTCCAGGTGGTGGCGGGTTTGTTCCATCCCATGATGATGCACGTTGCCGCTACCTCGTCCGCGGCCCGCACGATCCCGTTGGTCACATTGATATCGATCCGGAAGGTGGGTTCGAAATCGATCTCGGTATGTAGCGAGCGTATTGCGCTGTCAATGGTCTCGCGGGATTCATCGATCATTTCACCGGCCTTCTGGCGGTCGGTGCATACGGTCAGCGGGTGAACGGGATGCCGGTCCTCATCGTTTTTTACGAGGGTGGCAAACGACAGAAGGTTCTGCATGGTCGCGGGATTGGAAACGGGGACCAGCAGGATCTGCTTTTGATCGGGTTCGTCCGACAGTGTATCGTTCTCCTTCAGGTGGACTTTCCGGGCGGCTTTCTGGGTGATGTACCCGCTCATGATGCAGGTAATCAGAATGAGTATTACGGTATTGTTCAGGATGGAATCACCGATCACCCCGAGGTGATACCCGACCAGTATGATCGCAATGGCCGAGGCCGCCCTGGACACGCTGAGTCCGAAAAGAAGGTTGGTCTCCACCTGCGACAGGCGCAGGATCAGCCTGGATAACTGGGCTGCCAGGTATTTCCCGGATACCGCCGCAACGATAAGGACAAGCAGCAAACCGATCTGCACGGGCTGGTCAACATAGACCCTGAAATTCGCCAGGATCCCTATGGAGATCAGGAAGAACGGGATGAAAAGGTTGTTGCCGATGAATTCGATCCGGACATAGAGCGGGGAAGAATTGATGATCAGGCGGTTCAGTATCAGTCCGCAGAAAAAAGCCCCCAGGATAGGTTCGATATTCAGCAGGTAGGCCGCGGCCGAGGAGAAAAACAGCATGGTCAGCACAAAGATGTACTGCACCCCGAGGAAACCTTCGTAGCGGTGAAAGAAGAAGCGGGCAATCCGGGGCAGCAGGTAGAGTGTGATGAACAGGAGGACCGAAAAGCGCAGGAATAGCATGAGGAGTCCCCTCCACTCGAAGCCCTCGGCACTTGCCGAAGTGATCATCTGCATTGCCACCAGGGCCAGGATGTCGGCAATGATGGTGCCGCCGACCACGATGGTGACGATGGGCCTGTTGACAATCCCCAGTTTCCCGAGAAGGGGATACGAGACCAGGGTATGCGCCGAGAACATGGAGGCAATGAGCCATGATGCCGTAAACTGATAATCAAGCAGGTACCGGCATATGACAAAACCGATGATGAAGGGAAGGAGGAATGAAGCGAGCCCGATGAAAATACTTTTAAGCCTGGTCTGCATAAAATCGACCAGGTCGATCTCGAGTCCCGCCAGGAACATCAGGTAGAGCAGTCCAATTGTACCCAGCAGGGTGAATTCCAGGTCGGGCGAGACCAGGCCGAAACCATGGGGACCGATCACGGCGCCACAGATCAGCAGTCCCACTATGGAAGGAATGCGCAGCCTTTCAAAAAACACGGGTGCGATCAGCAGGATCAGCAGCACCAGGGCGATGATCAGCACGGGTTCCCGCAGGGGAAAAGCAAACAGCAATATTCCTGGTCCTGTTGACAAGATAGTCAGTCCCCCGCATAGAGCGCATAGACCGCAAAGGAGGCCAGCCAGTGCTCGCCTTCATAACTGCCGCTGGCGATGTATGGAAGCGATGCCTGCAGGTGTTTCAGCGCAAGTTCCTCCAGGTGGGGGTATTTGCCTTCCAGCTTCGAAGATATATGGAAGAGGCACCAGGCCCGGCTCAGATTGAGTCCGTCAAGGTGAACGATCTTCGGATCCGTCCGGTCGGTGACCCGGGCAGGATCAAGATCAAAGCGTTCAGGGTCCAGTATGCCGGGAAGGAATTCCCTCAGCCATGACTCGTATGTGCGACGATCAAGTATTCTTGCCATCAGGTCAGCTTCCATAAGGCAGGGAGAAAGAAAATCAAATCCCCCGGGTTCCCAGTCCAGGGGACAGCCATGATCTTCCAGGTAAAAATCCCTCGCCCTGGCTTCGATAAGTTCCTTCAGTTCCGCCTTCCCGGTCCGGTCCGCGTAATCCCATGCAAAGGACAGCCCGAAGGCCGTATTGGTATGTTCCCCCACCCTGACAGGGTAAGGCAGTACGGCAAGGAATTCCAGGTAATTCTGAACCAGTGAATCGGCCAGCGGCCGGATATTCGATGCAAGTTCGACACCCAGCGGATCGTCCCAGGTTTCAAGCTCGAGGGTCAGCTTCAGGAGCCAGGCCCATCCGTAGGTCCGCTCGAAGGTCTTGTTGCCCTCGGTATAAAAGAACTCCGTCTCCTTTGCCAGGTTTGCGGCGGTAAGGTTCTCTCCGAGCTTCTGCCGGATCAGGTCCCCCCCGGGCAGTTCCGGGAACTCCCGGAGCAGTTTCACCAGGGTCCAGTGTCCGTGCACGGAGCTGTGCCAGTCGAAACAGCCGTAAAAGGCCGGGTGCTGCACCCGGGGCAACTGCAGGCTGCTGTCATCTGCCAGCACGTTGCCAGGTTTGTACGGGTAAGGCTTCTGTATGCAGTCCAGTGCTGGTGCTGCCAGCGCGGACGCCTGCTCCACCGGGATCGAGGGCCTTCGGGGGACAGGCGGGGGACCGGCACATGCCGCTGCGGCTGCGATCAGGCAGGCTGTTGCGGCGATCCTGGCTATGTAACATTTCACTAAAAATCCTCCTTTCATTGAAAATCCTCCGTTTATTTTATGGGCATGGCTATCAGGGTCTGCAACCTGGTGACATCGTGCTCCGTCATCGGATCAGTCAGGTAAAATTCAAATGCTTCCATGGTTACATTGATCCCGTTGCTTTCAATGTAATTCATGAGCGCGTCATAGGAATGCACGAATTCTTCATAGGGACCGGTATGCATGACCTGGATCACCGGGATCTTCCCGTATGTCCGGGCCTTAATGTCGCCCGAATTTTTCCCCGGTGTTGCCACGGGAATGCCGCAGAGGTAATCCGATATGCCGGTTTCGGCATCATAGGTCAGGTAATGGCTGAAGGGAACCCCTGCCATCTGCAGTCCCTGGGACTCCACCTCCATGGCAAGCCTGGGAAAGAGTTCCGACATCTGTTCCCCGAACTGGTCCATTGTCCCGCTGGCACCGGCCACAAGGGTGAACATGGGACCGATGGTACCGGCCCGGATCTCACCAAGCGTGCTTAGCCTGGGCGGATTTTCCTCCAGGTATGCCTTCAGGTTATCCAGACCTTTTTCAAAGTCTTTTTGCATTGCCCCCCTGAACAGGTTCATCATCAGCCTTTCAACCGGGTAAGACGCCTCTGAGGTGAATTGCCATTTGATGTGGGTGCCCGTTTCTGTCTTCTCAAGGTTCCATTCCACCAGGCTGGGCTCGGGATCCTTGCCAAAATAGATCATCGAAGCAATGTATTTGCCGAATACCACGGAATCCACGACCATCCTGCCGGTCTTGATTTTCCTGCCATTCCATGTATATACCGATCCGACATAACCCGGCTTCGGTTCAATGGTGTATTCAGCATCCGGTTCGGTCGTTAGCCAGGGATCCCATGCATTGCGGTCCGTATAGGTTGCCGCGTTCTGAAAAACCTGTTCCGGGGATACCGCAACATCCTTTTCTGCAGTCACCTCCACGGTTGCGGGCAGGAAGAGGGGAACGATCAGGACAATTGCCACCAGAACAAGCACGATGTAAAGAAGCCATTTAAGAAATTTCATTGGATTGGGTTTTGGTTAAACGAAGCTGCAAATTATAAAATGCTTGCATGCGAGTCAATGCCTATGGACCGGTAAAATTGAGTAAATTAGTCCCCTTACTAGTCGAACTCCCCTGATATAACCAACAATGTCCCGGATAAACCCAAAAACCCGATCCCTGGCAATACCCTGACCAAACAGATAATTCCTGCACACCGTGGACGATTACCATCCCATATCCGGCAAAACCTATTCCCTTTTCGGGGAGGGCAGTGGGACTGAAGGGTTCTACACGTGTATAGCGGAACTTGCGGACGAGGTTCTCAAACATACCGGCTGGACGGAGGAGAGGCTGCTGGAATTTCTGCAATCGGCCAGTGAAAACCGGAAAAAGCTCCGGAAAGCTGCCCTGAAAAAACCAGTTGACCTGAAAAATACGGCCCGCATGGAAATTCCGGACACCCCTGCGCTTGCCTATATTTTGAACCGCGGAAGGGAAGTCCTTTCGCAGTATATGCGGGATGTTGAACTGCACACCAGGTCGGTCGGCCCGTACAGGAGGCTGAGGGACCCTACCCTGCTGAGCAGCAGGGAGCAGTATTACCTGTACATGCTTGAATTCGAGCTTGTCAACCGGGTTCATCTCGAAAAGTTCAGGCAGGCCCGGTTCAAAATAGCGCTCCTTCCCTACTGCCTGAAGGAAAGACAGGATGACTGCAAAGCCATGCCGGACGAGACCGATTACCGCTGCAAACATTGCGTTAAAACCTGTTACATAAACCGGGTCAGCAGCTTACTGGAGGATATGGACATCAATCCCTACATCCTGAGCAGGGGAAAGGTGGAGAAACTCCTGGCCGGCCTTTATGCAAAACACGGCAGCATCGGGGTGCTCGGCATTGCCTGCGTGGTTGAGCTGGTATGGGGAATGAGGCTTTGCATGAAAGCCGGGGTCCCGGTTGTGGGCATCCCCCTGAACGCGAACCGTTGTCCCCGCTGGATGGGCACAATGCACGAGACCTCCATCGATATCGTGGCTATCGGGCGCCTGCTTAGTGACGTTACGAACGGGAGCCCGGGAACCCTGCCCGGCATACTCCCTGTTCCCGTTATCCCGGCCTAGAATTCAGCCGGTTTCATCACCCAGAAGATCCCCTGGTAATAATTCCAGATCGTGTCGAGTCCCCCCGGTGAATAAAGTTCAATATAATACGGCTTGATGACCGTACGGTTATTGAATATTTCCTTCTGGAAGAGCGGTTGTATGATTCCCCTGGCATAGGCAAATACGAAAAGTATCGAGGTCCCCTTATGGTCGTTGACCACGACGAGTTCCTTATCCCCGTCCCCGCCGAAGTCGTATTCAAAAATGGTTGCGTTGGTGATCGTTTCCCCGATGGGGGTCTGTATCTTCCGCCCTTTGTAATCAATGGTAACGTAGCAGATCCCCTTCAGGCATTCGTTCGTGATCGCTTCCCCCGAGGAAAGGATTCCCTTACCGTATGAGGTCGAGGTGGATTTCAGGACTTCCGTCTTATCGCCATCAAACTCCACGTTGCTGATCTTCTGCTGGGCATATGCCGGAAGCAGGAGAAGGGCTGCGGCAACCAGCAGGACCGCTTTTTTATGTTTCAGTTCCATCTCATTTATTTTAATTGGTTCGGTGAGTAAATTTACAAAAAATAACTTCGGATTGAAAGTCAGCGGGACATTCCGCATTCGGTTCAGAACACCGCCGGCAGCTGGACCAGGCAGAAATAGCCGAATACGAGGAAAGCAATGGCAAGTCCCACGCCCAACGGCCATCCCGGTTTCAGCATTTTCCCGATCTCCGGTTTGTAAAGCCTGGGAAGGACCAGGTAAAGGCCGATGCCGATCCACAGCGCCTGCAGGGGAGTGAGCAGCAGGCCGTCCAGTATGGCCCCCAGTTTAATCAGTATCACGGGACGAAGGTTGAAGCTGTACACGATGATCATGTTGGACAGGAAGAAAAATACCAGGAAAAGCCTGAACTGCATGATCCAGGTAAGCTTCCGGGCAAAACCCGGAATGCATATCCGGAAGGAATCCGCAAGCAGCCGCGGCCAGCCCGCCAGCTGTCCCACCAGGGTCCCGATCAGCGCAGCGGAGCCCCCCAGGAGGAAC
>Ga0307445_10000577_pt1 | contig 20102 bp, 18 predicted proteins | sample SalMarSW160330MG_FD_202147 | JGI IMG/M metagenome (GOLD analysis project Ga0307445, IMG submission 202147) | Salt marsh sediment microbial communities from the Plum Island Ecosystem LTER, Massachusetts, United States - SW1603-30 | ecosystem: Environmental > Aquatic > Marine > Intertidal zone >... | reverse complement strand
ACTCCAATAAATTCAATAACCAAAGTTTTTTAAATTTAAATTTTTTTTATATGTATATCCAATTTTTAATAATAAATAGCAAACACCAATTAAATTATTCAGTGAATTTAATGAGAAAAACTCTAAAGTGGATTCTTGGCTCATTTTTAACGATTGTTATTGTTATATCAGGCGGTTTTGCATCTTGGTTCTTTTTTTTTAGACAACAACCCCTTGAATATCCTAGATTACCAGATTTAACATTATCAAATTATTCATTGGAAGATGATATTCTCATACTCACTATTACTAATGTTGGAAATGCAAGTACTCCTAGTGTAACAGCTATTGTAAGTATTAATACTACTAATCCAGCGGGTAATGTCCTTTACAATAACTTTGAAAACCCTGAATTTTTGGATCAGAATGAAGATTTTATCATTACACTTAATCTCTTAGATTTTAGAGAATATTTCGTTTCAGAAACTAACTATCTTATTGCAGTCCAAATAGATCTGAGTGATAATGTTGACGAAATATCCGAAGATAATAATGAATTTCTTATAAGATATTATTATGAGGGAGAGGTAACACCACCTTTTGGTTTATTTTCACCTAATACATATTCCCTAAATTGTTCAATAAATAACTTCAGTTATGCAGCGCAATTTAACGCGAGTGAAATCTTATTAGAAGATTCTCTAAATATAACTGATGGAAAAATTAATGGATATAGTTTGTTAAATTCTTCTATTTCAGAAAATTGCACCATCACTAATGATATCTTTCAAATAAATGTAGTCCTCTATGGAAATCAAATTATTACCATACGAAACATATGGGATGCCCGTCTTAACATAGTCTTAAGTGATAGTAGTAGTATCTCACTATATAATAGTAGCATACAAAATCTATTTATTGGGGGTTCTAATGATATATATCTTTGGAATAGTTCGATATTTATGTTAACTACATCACAAAATCAGATGAATTTAGGGACTTTAAGAATTGAAAATATTTCAAAGATTGAGATTTTTATACTTTCGATTCCCATGTTTGTTGAAATTGAATACAGTTCAATTAAAAGCTTTTATGTACTTGTATCGCAAAATCTTTATTCAGAAGGAGGAGATTATCTTGTATCAGGAAGTATCCGAAATTGTACAATCCATAATTTCCTTGCTTATGGTCAAACTAAACTAGACATTTTTTGTACCGAAATATATCAACTCAGTGTAATTGGAAAAACACGATTAAATCTCGTAGAATGTATCATTACTGAAGGATCAGTTCTACAAAATTCAGTTTCTATTTTCAATCAATCTAAAGTTCTCTCTGAATTATCTTATGGAATAAAGATTTCTTATGGTTCTGCTAACCTCACAAATGGTGTAATTGAGGGGACAAACTATCTAAATACTACGATTTTGATTGATTCTAATGTATCCAAAATGGTTCTAAACTCTATTGTAGTTAACAATACTGCTCAAGTTTTCGTATCTAATTTTTCTTCCATTTTTTTCCTATATGACGATGCTTCTTTAGTAGTAAATGATACTAATATTGATATACCAAATCAATATAGCGGTTATCTTGAAGGCTCTTCAAGAATAACTGGAATCAATGCAACATTTAACACTGTTTTATCTCAACAAAATAGCTCTTTATATCTCTCTGGAGGTAGTCTAGTTGATGCTCTTTTTGTAAATAATACTAACACAGTAAATATAAAAAATTGTATATTTAATGAGATTTCGTGGAATTCCGATATGCAAGGACCCTATAACGCTAAAATTATTAACTCTACTATAAAAACTTTTTACGCTACTTTTCCGAGTAAACTCGATATTATCAATTGTTCAATAGATATGCTTTATGAAGGGATAGAGTTCCAATCAGGTATTAATTATTTGAATTCCTCAGGTTATTTTGGTGATGGTGTCGTTTTAAATAGTATAAACATAACCGACTCTATGATCTCTAGCAGAACTTATAAATACATAAATATTAATGGAGCTACTCAGATCAAATTTAATGATCTCCATGATTATATTAGCATTTCTACTGAATCGGGCAATGCAACAATTACGAATTGCACTATAGATTCATTACAAATGAAAGATAATGCCGTAGTGCATTTAAATAATTGTTCGACATCTGATTTTGGTGGATTTGGTTCATTATTATCAATGTTACTAGGTCCTCAAGCATTTATCTGCAAGGATAACTCTACTCTTCATATCAATAATTCAATAATCTATGATGGATTTATACTAGTGCTTATAGGTAGCGCTCAAACAACGATAGAATTCTCTTCTTTATATGGAATTTACATTTATGAGCATTCAAGAGCAGAGATAACATCATCTGAATTCTGGGTGATTAATGTGAGTTCATCTTATATAGGTGATTATGCCTTAAACATATCCTACAGTTCAATCGAAATATTATCGACTACTGGTTGGAAATATAATTAGAATTTTTTTTCATTATTTGCCTTTATCCAAATTTTCCTTTACCCTATAGACCACGATATTTCTCACTAGATCAAAAGGAATGGGTTTATCTATTGGAAATTTAATGGTTCCTTTCGAAATTTCAAATGGAGCCAATTCTTTCCTAAAAGTGTCTATTCCTGAAGAAGTGGGATAAAAACCAATGTGCTTTTTGAATGCCGCGAAATGCACCAAGTTTCCATTTAGTTTGAACGTGGGGATTTGATAACTGATGGTTTCTTCAGCTTCGGGGGCGGTTTCTCCAATTACGTGTCTAAGTTTTTTTAAAATATCTTGGATATTTTTCGGAAAGATGGCAATGTACTCATCAATGGTTCTGAATCGTTTCTTAGGTTCAGCCATAATGTTTTCTAAATATTTTTAATATATAAATATCTCGTTTATGTAGCGAAATTAAGAAATTAAATATCGCGATAACTCTTTTTTTATAATTCAGAATCTCAAAAAAGCAATAATCTCACATTTGTCCTATTCATTAGTGACACATATTTCAAGTGGAAGTCATGATTACTAATAATAAAGATGAGATTCTATGAGATAATTATTATGTTTGAAAACCTATTTAACTACAATTATAGTTGAATTATTATATTTAGTGAAAAAATAATAGAAACACCATATGGATATATCTTGATGTAGAAGAATTTATTATCAAGGGTGATAATATATTGTTTATCAGATATGGTTCTAGTAGAGGGTAATCATGTCAAAAAAAGAAATTGAAATACCTAAAAATATAGAAGATTTGCTGCAAATCTATACGGATTATGAAAATAGTCAAAAACGAAAGGGGATTTTCAACACGCCAGATTTATTGCAAAAATCCGCGTATAGTTCGGATCCGATGACACCCTTTCATAAGAAGTATTATTATTCAAAATACCGAGCAGTACATTATTGGTTAATGCTCTCATTTTTAATTTTGAGTATTATTCTATATATAGTATATATTTTAGGTTTTTACATAGTACCCAATTTATCTGGATTCGATATATGGTCAAATATTGTCTCAATAAACATCATCTTTATCGTCGCTTTCTCATATTCAATCGTATTATCAATTTTAATTCCACGATTCGCACTCAACAAGTGGAATTGGAAGTACCCTTCGATAATCATGCCTGTAAGCATCGGAATAATTTTTGCAATAGTTTCATTTCTTACCATAAACCCCGAATCTACAGAATCGGTAATCTTCACAATGTGTGGAATCTCGTTGGGTCCAGCGTGCCTAATGATTTATCTTTCTTACAGGAATTATAGCTACATTACAGATTATGGCGGAATCCACTTGCATTTAGGATGGATATATCGGATAGCTCAAACAAATGGTGACTTAAAAGTGCTTAATATCTCCTTTGCTCGGTTAATTGAAGATTTAGACATGTGGCTTATTAACACCTCAAAAGTCACCTTAAAGAATAAGCGACTGATCCTCGAAGGTTTTTACCTCAATATAATTTCTAATAGGAATTTTTTAGCAGATATTAAACAACGGTTCATCAGTGAATTTGAAAGCATTTTTAACGGATTGCTCGTCGAGGATATTTTGCATTCAGAAGGCTTTTCTCATGTAAAGGTAAAAGATAAAAAGATTTCCAAATTGAGTCGATCCGATTTGGAATACCTCCGATACAAGTTAGCTCTTACTCAACTCCCTGCAATTATGGAACTAATAGAAAAATTGACTTCTAAAAAAGGAAAAATAAAGATCTACTCCACTATAGATATGTTCATAAAAATGTGGTCGAAAATATTAGGGGCTGTCATATTCCTTCTCTCAACCTTAATACCCCTAATTTTACCATTATTTTAGTAATAATTGGTTTTATTAATTTATAAATTTTAATAATAAGCATACAATTATCTAAATGGTACCTAAAAGATTACAATATTTAAACGTGCTATTTTAAAAAAAACCTAAGAAATCATTTTTTATTCACACTTTTTTTATTTATAAACAATGGTATTATTTCGATTCATGAAAGATATGATAAATACTCAAATTACCATCAAAAGAAAGCTAAAAAAGAAACAATATCCTAATGGACAACTAGCAGTTTTTGTTTATAATGATTATAGCGAACCATTAGCTGAGATTTCCATAATGAATAATTCGGTAGAACTCGCTTTAGATGAATTTATTCTAAAAGATTATGCTGAAAATACACAGATTGTTCAGAAGCTTTTTGAATCGGAATTGATCATTCCTACTGATCGTTTTATTATAATTGGTTCACATTTATGCCTTATTTGTCAAATTAAGTTTTAGTTAGAATGAGATTCCAATAATTTTATCAATTCAGTAGACTTATTAGCACTCAAGACTAACTTATTACGAGAACGAGTCATGCCAACATATAATAACTGTCGATCTTGACTTGAATTGTATGTATCTAACTCCGGTATTATAATTGTATCAGATTCTAATCCTTTAGTCCCATATAAAGTTCCTATTATTAATCCTGGCGATTCATAATTATAATCTTGTAAATCTTTCCATTCTATATTATGATTTTTAAGATATTCGAAAAATGGGTGCTGATAATGAATTTTTTTCATGTTTAGTTTGAATAACACCAAGATTTCTTGAGGTTGCTTTAAAGAACGAGCTATTTTTTCTACAAGTTTTTGATATTCGTTTTCTCGGGTGTCCGATACGTAAATTTCAACAATTCCATGATTTCCGATGAATTGTTTTGTCAAGAGAAACTCGTCATATTGACCTATCAAATCGGTAATATTTTTTGGCAATATTTTTTGTGCTATGATTCCTATTTCAATTGGCGTGCGATACGATTTATCAAAACGTTTCACCCTTCCCCTTGCTTGGATTCCAACACTTGACCAGGTGAATCTCTTTCGAGCGTAAATCCCTTGAAGTCCATCGCAAGTTATCAATAATGAATTTGTAACAGGATTTAATACTTGCATTATAGATTCAAACCATTCTTGTTCAAAATCTTGCGCTTCATCAATCAAGATCGCATCATAAAGGAATTGATCTGCTCCCTGATATTTTATGATTTGATTTAATAATTTTGGGACGAATTCCTGAAAGAAATCATCTTTTTTATCCTCCTTCTTTGCTCTTTTGTTAGCTTCGTGATATAATGAAGAAAATTCATCGTCAGCATTAAGAATGTAATTCCTCGCCCATCCGTGGAATGTACTGATTGTAATATCAGCTTCATAATCTTGAGGATTAAGCATGTTGAAAATTTGTTTTTTTAGTAGTTTATTATAACATAATATTAGAATCTTCCAGTTCGGATGGCGCAGAGCTAAAATTCTTGCTCTAGCGATTAATAAGACTGTTTTTCCACTACCAGCTACTCCAAAAATTAATCGATGTCCTTCTCCTAACTCTCTCGCTAGTTTTTCTTGGTCTTGGTCAAGTAATTTCACTTTATTTTCACAACTAAAATAATCCATCAAGTTTGCTTGTTTTAGAGCAGGTAATCGACAAGTTGGTATGAGATTAGCTCTAATAAGTTTAAAATTTTCTTCTGAGAGCTCGATATTTGATGGGATAATATCATTTAAAATTTCTTTGAATTTATCATCCATTCCAAGCGTTTCCTTGAAACATAAATGAATTTGATTTGGAGTAATCTTCTTAATCTCTTCAGCTATATTTCCATTGCGTGAAACTTTACTGAAAATAACTAATCTAATAATAGGGATATCGATCTCTTCTGGAAAGTGACAAAGGTTTATCTTATCTTTTATCACGCGCCAATATTGATATATTTGATCAAAAGGATTATGAATCGAGATTATTTTTTCTTCTTTCAACCTTTCCCATTCCCCAGATTTTGAAATTGTTTTAAGATATCTTTCAGAATAATCCTTAATCTCTACAATCAAAATTCCAAAATTTGGAGATAATAAAAGAAAATCTGGATGATTACCGCCGATATCAGGCTCAAAATATCCAAGAACATTTTTTTCTCCAATAAAAACCGATTTAATCCGCATATAAAATGCTCTTTCTCCATCGGTAGCTGTTGAAGGAGGTTTACTTAGGAAATTTGCCATGACTCCAAATAAAAATTTAGATTTGATATTATAATTATATATTCAAATAGCTTGTTTATATAATTTAAGAAGAAAAAGAGGAGAATTATGTATAAATATCAATTTTTTCATAGATTAATGCAAAATCTGTAGAGAAATATGTCTTAGTATCTCTCTTTTTTTACTTTATCTTCCTAATTCCATCCATAAATATACTAGTACTTCATATATATTATTTTAGACTTTTGAGTTCAACATAATCTGCTTATAGATTTATAAGAACAAGAAGATGGAATTTATGGACTTTTAACATTCTATGTATACATCGGAAGTTTAATTTATATTTGCAGGGGTTAAAATTTCTGAAGAATAATTTATAAATTAAAGAAATTAGTACTTCCAACAGATAGGATTCAAAAATACTTAAATATAACATACGCACTAATTCTAATCAAGATAAGACAAATTAAAAATTAATAATCTATAGAAAATTAGAGTGACTTACAAATATGGGAATTATAGTTTCTTTTATCAATAGAAAGGGTGGTGTAGGTAAAACTACTATTGCCGTAAATCTGGGAGGTTATTTGGCAAAAACTCTAGATAAAAAGGTCCTCTTAATTGATTTAGATGCCCAAGCTAGTGCTTCTTCTTGGATGATGACACAGGATTTGTATTTAGAAAGAATTGTCGAAAATTCAAACAACCCTCAGAACTCTTCTTATCAAATCTTCAGAGATGCAATATTTAATGAATCATTGTTCAATCAGGAAGTTGGAATTCAAAAAACTATAATAAGGGACAAAAATGGAAATTTAGCTATACCTAAATTTGATTTGATAGCCGCTAATGTGAAACTAGATAATTTAGAAAGAGAGATTGTTAATTTTAATGATTTAAAGATCGCTATTTTATTCGAAGCCCTAAATAAACATGGAATTATAGATGATTATGATTATATTTTAATTGATTGTCCACCGAATATGGGTTCGGCATCTCAGAATGCTATTTTTGCATCAGATGCGTTTATAATCCCAATAATTCCTGATCCACTATCTTTTCAAGGCTTTCCAGAATTAATAAATTCAGCTTCTCAATCTATAAGTATTGCAGCAAGAAGAAGAGACGATCATAAAAAGCCAATATGTGGAGGGTTAATCCTTAGCCATTCTAGAGATACATTAGCTATGCGAAAAACTGCTGAAAAAATAAGAAATCTTATAACTATTTACAAAGATCAAGGAGTATTAAGTGAAGTTTCAGATATCTTTTTATCAAGAATTACTTACAGAACTGCCATTCCCGATGCGCAAGGTCAAGGAACTATTCTAGCTACCACATCAGGTAGAAAAACAGATTCTCAGACAGAATTTGAAGACTTGGCTTATGAATTTGATAACAAATTTAAAGAATTATCATAAAAAGAGGATCAAGGAATTTTGAAGCCAATAATTGAAATTTTAGAGTTAATTATTCAAGATCTTTCAGAGAATTATAAAGATTATGACCAGTCTAAACTCTTAAAGATTTTTGGTCAATTTCAGAATCAAATTTTAAATTTAAAGAGATCTGATATTGAATTAATTACTAATTTAAATGAATTATCGCTTAACCAAATCTTAGAATGCCAAAAAAAATTAGGTCTTGAACTATTATCTGCGCCAACACTGAAGAGTAAACTAATTCCTTTGATATCTGGTTTAATATTACAAAAAAAAAAGAAGAAGGAATTTTTAGAAATAGTACAATCACTAAAGACTTTAAAAAAAAAACCTACTTTGAAAACGCCTAAAAATATATCTATTCCGTCTGACTATGAAGACTTACGGAAATTATGGTTAACAAATAAAAGTCTATCCCAACTAGAAACTGATTTAAAAAAAATTAATATGAATAAAATTCGAGTTATTGTAAAACCCTGGGATTTAAAACCAATTGATAGAACAAAAACTTCTCTCATTAACGCAGTTATAGATTACATTAGGAAGATGAAGAACGTAAGCAAATTAGGAACTTAGTAGGTGTTTTTAAAATCTCTAAAATTAATAGTTATAGTTTAGAAAAGGAATTTGAAAATATTTTAAAAATTTATCCCTATTTGCTTGATGAAAGCCTTATAGATGGTAGAATAGAAAACCAATTTAAAATTGTATTATCAGATGGAAAGATTCGTTATATAGATCTGATTTATTTTAAAGAAAATGAAATCGTTATTATTGAATTAAAAAAAGATAAAGTTTTGAAAAAACACATTCAACAATTAGTCGAATATGTTGAACAGCTTAAAATAATGTACCCAAAACATAAAATTCGAGGAGTACTTACTGGTCAATATCTTGAGGATAATTTAGAGCATTCTTTAAACTTGAGAGGTTTTATATTTAAGAAATATTTCAGAGATATTCCATTTGAATTAAAATTGTGCAATAATTGTAGGAAAGCTGTCAGAAAGAATCAATTTATATGTAATTGGTGCAATAGCCAAATATTTATTAAAATTTGAAATTTATCCTCTATGTTATAGTTAAATAACTCTATGGATTTCATCTAATCAATGCATCTTTCTATTATTATTCTCTAATAATGATATCACTTAAATACGTGATTTGAATAATTATTATTACATACATTTTTATCTAAAATTGATTAGATTTAATGGGTGAAATGTGAAATGACCGCAAAAATAAAGCCAGATTTTTATGTAAAGAGAAAAGATAAAATGATACTTAATTTTAAGAAAAAATTGGAATACACTAAAGAGCTCTTTTTAAAAAATTTTGATGAAAATGACTTATCCTCTCTCTTTATCGAGGTAGTACAAGGATTTGAATCCCTTGTACCCGAGATCCAATATATTGGAGGTAACAAAAACCCGTATACGTCTTATTTAATTGGTGCAGCAGAAATATTTTCAATCATCCGAATCTTTCAAAAAAAAGGGGTCTCTTTTCAAAAAACAGGACAATTCATTTTTGAGTACTACGAGATTCTTAATATAAGGAGAGAAGAGGAATTAAAAAAAATGGGACAAATTCATTCAGAGCAAATTTTTACTCAAGAATATCTCGATTTCTTGAAGGATTTTGCCAAAGAATCTCAAAAAAAAGAATATCCCGGAGATTGGATATTTGAATTTGTTGATGGAGATGATAAAAATTTTACATATGGATTAAATTTCACTCAATGCGGAATTTATGAATTCGCTAAAAAGGTGGGGTTGGAGAGATACACGCCATTCATCTGTTTAGCAGATTTTACTGAAGCTACCACATCAGGATTTGGTTTTACCCGTACTCAGACCGTCTCCAATGGCGCTCCAATATGCGATCATCGGTATATTAGTGGTGGGACAACTCCTCGCGCATGGCCACCACAGAAGCTTCAAGAATTTAAATTAACACTATAAAGGATTGGAATGAGCGGCGAAAACATTGAAAATATTCAAAAAAACATGAAAAACTTGTTTGAACAGTTGTATAGAAAGACAAAAAGTGAATCTTTTCGAGATATATTCCGAGAAGTATATGGAAGCGAATATCCAGAAGAAGCTAATCCTGACGGATTTGTATGCAATACAGATTTACAAAACATTGTCGACCATCTCAATGTAGGTCCCGGTGATAGAATTATTGATCTTGGTTGTGGGAGAGGCGGACCAGGGTTATGGATCTCGCGAAAAACGGGAGCGACTTACTTAGGGATTGATCTCTCTGAAAACGCCGTTAAACAAGCAAATGAACGCGCTAAGACTTTTGGGATTGTAGGTAACGTAAAATTTGAATCTGGGGATATTTGTTCGTTAAATTTTCCCGATAATTCTTTCAATGGCGCTATCAGCATCGATGCGCTTGGTTTTATCCCTGACTTACCAAAAGCGTTCTTGGAAATTTCGAGATTATTACAATCGAAATCAAATTTAGTTTTTACAACTTGGGAACCTAAAAAGTTAAATGAAAAAAAGGATTTTCGAGCATTTCTCTTAAACTCGGGATTTGATATACTGGTATATGAAGAAGTTAGTGATTGGGAAAGGCGTCAACGTGAAGTTTATGAGAAGACACTTGCATTGAAGAAGACATTAATTAAAGATATGGGGAGAGATGGAGCTTTTGGTTGGATTTTAGATGCAAAAACATTTTTACCGGGATTACAGGATTCGAGGCGTATCTATGTAGTTGCCACTAAAAAATGATGATAATTTTTATGGTTAGATTTTATCTAAAAGTTTTTAATACCACTAATGATCTATTAGCATAACGCAATCCAATTACAAAAGTGTAAAAATGTAAGATGTCAAAATACAAAGTAACTGTCATTCCTCAAGAGAATTATGATGTTGTCGAGATTTCGACCAAATTGGATGAATATTTCACTGAGAAAGGATATAATTTTAAAGATAAATCGATTTTAATTAAACCTTCATTTGTAATGCCCGCTGCTGATGTTGTAAGAACAATCGCAACTAACACGCATGTAAACTTGGTTGCGGGTATAGCAAAAATCCTGTCGGAGCAAGGTGCCCGGAAGGTTTTAATCGCAGAAAATAAAACCCTGGGAACCGCGAGATATGCTTTTTCAATGGTTGGGATTAAAAAAGCAGTAAAAGGAATAAAAAACGTGAAATTTTGCTATTTAGATGAAAAAAGCCGGAAAAGCGTTAAGGTTGAAGACCCATTCATTGAAGATCACGTCATTAAATATCCGAAATTGTTACTTGATGGCACTATAGATTACTTTATATCCGTTCCTAAACTTAAGGGCAATGTGTATGCTGATGTGACGCTCAGTGTTAAAAATAACCTGGGATTGATTTCAAAAAAAGAGCGCTTAAAATATCACGATGATAGATTGCATGATCATTTATCGGATATCTGTCTCATTCGGCAACCTGATTTTATAATCACTGACACGATCATCTCAGGTGAGGGAAATGGTCCCATGGAAGTAAAACCAATTGAAACTCACATGATGATTGTTGGAGATAATTGTTTAGCGGTTGATACCAGCTGTTGTTATCTGATTGGAAAGAACCCAGAAGAAATAAAGCATTTGAAAAATTTAGCAAAAAGAGGAATTGGTCCTTTGAACATTCAAGATATTGAAATTGAGAACAAACAATACTTGGATTCAAAAAAAAGGAAATTTAATGACGTGGATAGAAATCTAAATCTACACCCATCTCTGAAAGTCTACCAAGGGAAAGAAGCGTGCAATTCTGGATGCGTTGCTTTCTTGAGATCATATCTAGATTCATATGGGCAGAATTTAGGATGGGACGTGTTAAGTGGAATGACAATTATTGTGGGGAAGGATCTTGAAATCCCGGAAAAGGAGTTAGAAAGCCTGGACAAACGAAAAACGATAGTGTATGGAGAATGTGCGAAAGAATACAAGAAATATGGTGTTTACTTTAAAGGTTGTCCCCCAGATTATGTTAAAGCAATGTTTAAAATTTCGATGAGTACCGCGCTGCCACATAATCCTTACTTCAAATTGCTCTCTTACCCCAAATTTATAATGACTTGGATTACCCACTCAATTCATAAAATGGTCAATTTTTAACATTGTGGAAACCCTATCAAATTCTCAAATCTAATCTGAAATAGATTAGTTAAATCTTACTTATCTATATTAAAATTTTCAATTATCTAATTATAATAAATTAGTAAGACACCAATTACTGGATTTTTAATAAAAATTCTTTACTTGGCATAGATTTTGACATGAATATATCTACAACTTGACTTTTAAATTCAGGCTCCTTCTGAGTCAGCTCGAAAATTTTATTTAAACTTTCACCATGATTTGCATAAAAAAAATCTCTCATGGAAAGTTTTAATTTAAACGATCTTACCGTCTCTTTTATACTAGTATGCGTTTTATATTGCTTTAACATATTTTTAGAATAATCTTCTGCGTCTAGTGCCTTAATGGCTATCTCTGCAGCAATCTTTCCAGATAATAGTGCGTGTTGAATTCCTTCTCCACTAATGGGAGAGACAAAACCTCCCGTGTCTCCTATAAGCATTAAGTGATCATCACATAAACTCTTTTCCATGACTCCTTCTACGGGAAATGGATAAGATCCGGACCAAATAACTTTATAATTTAAGCTGGGAAGAAGTTTTTTAATATTTGGATTGTTCAGAAATTCTTGATACAGTTCGTTTATGTTAAAGTTATTGTTGTCCTCCCCAAATGTGTATATACCTATATTGAACTTTTTTCCACCTAATGGAAATATCCATGCATATCCTTTATAGGATCGAAAATAAATATATATGAATTTTTCATCTAAATTATGAACTCCCTCCATTATTGCACACTTAGCATTTGCAATTTCCTCAACTTTCCATTTTGTTCGCAAACCTGATCTTATCGCTAATTTAGAACTCATGCCATCAGCAAGAATTACTATTTTTCCTTGATATTCTTTGATACCCGATGGTGATTTTGTTTTTATACCTACTTTCATCTGATTTTTAAAAATAAAATCAAATGAAACATTCTTATCAAAAAGGATAGCGCCAGCATCCACGGCCATATCTCGTATAAAATTATCTAACTCTAAACGATCCATTACAGTTCCCCAAGATTTTTCTGCTGCTCTATATTCTAATTCATGATAATCAGCAGAATGCATGATCGGTCCTTGAATTGTAGGCAAGTTTAATTTCTTCAATTGTGGATAAAACTCTAAGACACGATGGTTTAGTCCACCCCCACAAGGTTTTCGCCAGTTTGTATCTTTTTCTATTAATCCAACACTATATCCTGCTTTAGTTAGCAGTTCCGCACATTGAGAACCCGAAGGTCCTGCTCCAGAGATCACAACATCGTACATGATTTTAGACTTTATAATAACTTTTTTAATTTAGACTTCAAATTTATCTAGAAAAATCTCGTTTAAGAAGCTTATTAATCTTGCTATTTTTACTACAAATAGAAATCTAGAATCTAGTTTTTGATGATGGATCATACATTTGCATTTGATGATGGGTCATGCATTTAAGTACACTACCGACCGATTTAAAGTTATTTTAAAATTTCCTATTAAAGGAAAAAATATTGTAATTCGTTCATAAGCTATTATGGTTCAAATTAGAAATGCCAAAAAATAATTTCATGAAATAACCGAAATTTTTTCTAAAAAAAAGTAGCTAATATCTCAAAATACCAAAGTTTAATACATTTAATACCATATCTTTCTTGCTTGAATAAAATTTTCAAAGATTTCAAGTAAAAAATTAAAATTTGGTGAAAGTATGTCTAATAGAAATTTTGGCAATAGAACGATGCACAAAGCCACCTGTGCTGATTGTGGGGATGAGTGCGAAGTCCCATTCCAGCCTAAGGAAGGCAGGCCGGTTTATTGTCGAGACTGTTATAGAAAGCAAAAAAGGTAAGTAATGCTACTTTTTCTAGGTTTTTGGTACACCCAACAACTTGTTTTCTTATTTAATGAGTGATAATTTATTTTTTTTTCCATAATTCCATAAAAATAAAGATTTAATGCATCAAGTTTAAACGATTAATTTAAACTTGAATTGTGAATATTAATGAGAAATATTTTTTCTTAACTTTGGAAAGAGTGCTCCGGTGTGTTCTTGATATTCCTTATATTTATCTCCAAAACGTCGAACTAAATCTTTTTCTTCGAAATGGATCATGATTGGGATATAGACGATGATAAAAATTAGAGATATCAACACAAAAAACCACGAATTAAGCATGAAGCCCAAAGCGACAAATAATGGAAACTCACCGAGAGATTGAGGGTGTCTAATATGATTATAAATTCCTCCATACATTTCCGTTTCTTTTGAAGGTGATAATGTTTCAGATCCAGCATCAATTACTCCTTTTCCAACAAGTATTAAACAGGGGACCATCATGCAAAGGCCGATAATAAGACCGACCCAGATGTTGGAACTTATTCTCCACTCACCTAATAGAGGGAGGGGATACCAAATCCATAATATTAGATTAATTACAGAAATTAATTCAAAAATTCCCCCTACTGAACGAAATGTCTTACATTCTTTCCAAGCTTTATCCCCTCTTTTTTCTGCTCTTTTCATGGGTTGAATGCTGATAATATACGTGTACCCCATTATAAAAAACGAGATAATGAGGGAAGAAAAATTAATAATTGCAACTATCAATAATGCTCATCTCCGTTCTTATATCATGTTTTAATTCGTATTAAATTAATTATTAATAAAATTTAAGTTAAATTCATTTAAATTTTATGGGATTAATTTGATCTGCGAATCTCCTAAGTTAATATCTTGAAATATTAGCAAATGCAATGTTTATTCTAGCTGATCTTGTACAAATATTTTGTACTAAAGATAAGAAATCCGTTGCATGAACTGAACTAAGAGAAGTATCAATTATATTCTACAGTACAGAATTTTATCTGATATCTTGCTTTTATGTAATTTAATTAAAACGAGCAAAATCTACGATAATTTTTAATTTTTTTATTTTTGTATTTTTTTATATTTTAATGAATTTGGGATTTTTCGGAATTCTTTCTGCAGAGCTTTCTGTATCTCTTCACCAGTATGACCTTCTATACAACAATAATATTTAAATGATAAATTATCGCTTTCAATATTATACCTACAATCAGATGATACTATTACATCAAACAATAACGTGTCTGCGTGTTTCTCAAAACACACCCATTTATTACAAACTATACATTTTCCAACATCTACACCCGAATTACAAACATGACATCGCAATTCATAATCACCTCTAATTTATCATCCATTTTATTTATATATTAGAACCCTATCTTAATACAATTATATAAGCATTTTATGGTTAAAAATATTTGAGTTGGATATCTTTCTAAATGATGTGCATGATATCTACTTTTTTAATGATACCGAATATCATCCCTTTTGATATGAAAGTGTTATTAAAATTTTTTTTTAAAAAATAAAATTAATTAAAATTAAAATTGATATGGATTTTATAATTAGTTATAATGAAGGATCAAAAAGATAAAATTCTTGAATATGAGCATAGAAAAAAATTTGATTTTCTAGAAAATGACCCAATTGGTCGCATTGAAGCCACAACAGAATATCCGATCATGTATCATGCTTTAGGTTCCACACTTCGCACAGAACATCCTTTTAACGTGTATAATGACATTAAATCTGAACCAACAGCTATTAGTAAGACACTTGAAATTGTATCGGATTCAATACACCATGTTGTAGATGAACTTTTACGAAGAGATATCACGCACATCGTTGGAATAGGAATGGGTACTAGTCAATTCATAATGCAAGCATCTGGTCCTGCTTTTTGGGAGTGGGCTCACGTTACTACGGAAGATAAGGATTCAGTAGAATGTCTTACCATTGACAAACCTTATGACTTTAAACATGCGGCATTATTTGCATATAGCGGTAGTGGAAGTACAATTGATACTATATCGGCAACTAAAAAATTAAAGGAAAAAGGAGCATATTGTGTTGCGGTAACTTCCGTGGCTGGAAGTCCACTCACTACTGAATGCGATGATGTTATAGTCTGTGCCGGAGGATTCGACACGGGAGGTTCGGATACTTTTCATTATGCAACAAGATTAGCAGCAAGTTTATTATTAGCTTTAGTGCTTGGAGAGAAAAAAGGAATTAAAGGCATCAATTTTCAAGATTTAAGAAAGAAATTGCATGAAATACCGAAATCAATGGCTGAACGATGGGAATACAATGAACAGAGATGCAAAAGTGTCGCTGCTAATGTAGGTGATGTTCGAAGTGTAATCATTGTTGGAGCAGGTCCAAATTTTGGTACAGCGGAAGAAATGGAATTGAAATTCGAAGAGATGGCACATGTACCGGCTAAATCAATGGTTCCAACGCGTCATTTACATGGAGCACTAGGATTAACCAATGAAAAGATCCTGACCATTTTGCTTTATCCCAAAAATAAGTCTGAGATATGGTTTACCCAAATTGCAAAATTTACGCAGTTAATTAAAAGCCCCTGTATCGCCATTTTACCAGATTCCGAAGACAAAATTGCATCCTTAATGGATTGGGTATGGCGCACGCCAATAGAAAATGAGCACCTTTTTGCTTTATATGTAGTGCCCATAATTCAATTGTTACCATATTTTTTTGCACTTAAACAAGGAACGATAAATCCAGATTGCCAAAAATCAAACATCCCAAAATATGCGAGGGCTTGGACAATGGTTTTAAAACCGGGAGGACATTAAATGGGATTTAAGATCGGAGTAATAGGACCATTAAATATAGATATCATTATTAAGGGAAAGGCTCCGGGTAATTTACGGGAGTTGAATGCGTGGTCTGGACCATCAAACATCGACATATTAACAGCAGGAGCAGCGGGATATATATCACAAAATCTTAAACTATTGGGTAATGAAGTCCATTTGGTTTCTTCTATTGGAGATGATCCTTTCGGTAAAATGATTTTAGATATTTTAAAGAAGTCAGAAATAAATACTAAATACATCGTGGTCGAGCAAGGTAAGGAGTGTGCTTTAGCTATTTTCCTATTACTTTTCGGTAATGACAAGCGACCTCTCACATTCAGACTACCAACTCATAGTGGATGGCCACCAAAATTTGAAAAAAAGATAGAATCTTATTTACTCAATACCGATCTTATACATTCAGCAGGATATTTCCACTTTCCAAGTCTGTGGAATGATAATTTTGTTGCATTACTTAAAAAAGCAAAATCTCAAGGTTTAAAGATATCCATGGATCCCCAGTTTCCACTATCATTTTTAGAGCCGCCTTGGATTAAGATTTTAAAACCATTAATCCCCTATATTGACATACTACTGGTCGATCAACATGAAGCCTTTAACATCACGGCTGAAGACTCAATTGAGAAAGCAGCAATAACTCTCCTAAATGAGGGTTTTAAAATAATCGTCATAAAATCAGGTGAGAACGGAGTTCTCGTGAAAAATGCATCTATCATGAAGCACGTTCCTGCTACACAGCCTGAAAGATTTGTCGACACCATTGGAGCGGGAGATGCGTTTGATGCGGGTTTTTTACACGCGATGTTAGAGGGAAGAGATTTAGTAAAATCTGCTGAAATTGGCATATTAACTGCAACTAATAGCATTCAAAACGTGGGAGGCATTATCAATTTTTCTCCAGGAACAAAATTTCTCTAATTTCTTTTACTCTTTTTCCATAATACATATATCAATTCCAAGTTGATACGCTTCTTCTAATTGATCTTAGCACATCAAAATTGGAATAACTTTTTATTCATTTTTATTATAGGTACAACATGTAATATTGAACAATTTGATGTTAAAAAATAGCGCTATACGTTCAAAAAATGTAACTGTTGATTCAAAGTGATAGCGATAAGTAATGATGACCACAAATATCTTATTTTCAAAACCTTCCCAAGCAAGGGGCTTCCATTCTATCGAACACTGTTTTTAATTGAGCATTCATGTAGCTCCAATACATGGGAGTGGCAAAATATTTCGTTTGTGCAATCATTCTTATATGCAGAATAAAATTGTTCCGTGTAATTTTTTACTGGTTTAATAATTTAAGAAGAATTTAGACCCAAAATTACAAGTTCTTCTATTCTCTCAAAATGTTTTAAATTTATAGTATAAAGAGTTTCTTGGTTAGAAATGCAAATACTCGCTATAAGCTCATCCATGACACCTATTAATTGCCCTCTATTCTTAAGATCCGAAGAAATTTTTGCAAATTCTTGAGCAGAATCATTTTCAAATAGTAAAATTTCGTCAAGTGCCTCAATTAGCGATTTAACTTTCAGTAACCCTTTTGAAACGTTTTTCATAAAATAGCAACCCTTGTACAATTCTGCTACGTTGAAAATTGTTGTATTTAGAGTTTCTTCTTCTTTTTTTAAGTCATGAATCTTTCTAATGACTTCTTCTTTTCCACGTAAATAAGCAATTAATACATCTGAATCTAATACTACCATTAAATAATCACCCTACATCCTTCCTGGTCTATTTCTATCCTCATAAAGACTCTCAATAATTCCATCCCATTCATCATCATTCTCAAAAACACCAGCTAAATCTTCTAACTTCTTTTCTTTTGATTTTTTTCGCCTTAATAATCGATTTATAAGTTCAGGAAATGATTCGCCTTTATGCTTTTCTTTTCTTAGTTTATCATACGTTTCAAATGGTAAAGAAATGGTTTTATTCGTCATGATAGAATTATAACTATAAATTATATTTATATTTTTGTAATTAGGATATCAATTCATTTGATTATTGATTGGAGCATTAATACCATGGTTATGGCAATAAATTTTAACCATTGAATAAAATGGCTTATTAACGGCAACAAATAACATTCAAAACGTGGGAGGTATTATCACTTTTTCTCCAGGAACAAAATTTCTTTAATTTCTTTTACTCTTTTTCCATGTTGCTTATATCAATTCCAAGTTGATACGCTTCTTTTAATTGATCTTGACACATCAAAATTGGAATATCTTTTTGTTCATCTTTATTATAGGTACAGCAGGTAATTATAAATAATTTGATGTTAAAAAATGGCGCTATACGTTCAAAAAATGCAACCATTGACTCAAAGTGATGGCGATAAGTAATCATAACTATAAACGTTTTGTTTTCAAAACCTTCCCAAGCAAGAGCCTCCATTCTATCAAATACGGTTTTTAATTGAGCCGTCATGTAGCCCCAATACATGGGAGTGGCAAAAACTATCGTTTGTGCTTTCTTATATGCAGAATAAATTTCTTCCATGTCATCCTTTATCGCACAACAATGATTGACTGAGGTTGCGCATGTTAGACACCCTTGACACGGTTTAATATTTAATTCATTGATATAAAAATGTTGTACTTCCTTCTCTCTATTAATTTTCAATCCTCTTTCGAAATATTCAACTAAAGTATCTGAGTTTTGATTTTTTCTTGGACTACCATGTAATATTATAATTTTCATGCAATAACCTCTCATTCTAAAAATACTTTTAATATATTCACTAAAATTTTGCCAGTCTATAAGAATTTGTTGGAATATTGTTTGGTAAATTTGATACTGTGGAATAATATTTTATAATTTTGTAGTTAAGCTTACAAAGTATAAATAGCTTCCACTCTTAGTGGGTATTAATAAAGAGAAGCGATAATTGGGATTAGAGGATATCGTGGATGATAAAGAAGTAGGAAAATTTTGGGATGAGAACGCAGACAATTGGACCAAACTTGCCAGATTGGGATATGATAGGTGTAGAAATTTAATAAATACACCAGCTTTTTTTAAAATGATTCCTAATGTTTCTGGTTTAAAAGGATTAGATTTAGGTTGCGGAGAGGGATACAACACTAGAATTGCAGCAGAAAAGAAGGCTCAAATGACTGGGATTGATATTTCTAAAAAATTTATAAAGCATGCACGAGAAACCGAAGAGCGTGAACCTTTAGGAATAACATATCAAAACGCGAATGCGGTGGATCTACCCTTTTCAGACGATCAGTTTCATTTCGTAATAGCCACCATGAGTTTAATGGATATAGCAGATCATGAAAAAGCTTTAG